>ODAK010000442.1_pt1 | contig 47711 bp, 45 predicted proteins | sample 1539591 | NCBI WGS metagenome assembly ODAK01 (sample SAMEA3539303, study PRJEB22396) | soil metagenome | biome: tundra; feature: field; material: soil | place: USA | collected 2010-05 | depth 0.15 m
ACGGCGTGCTGCTGATCACCCACTACACCCGGATCCTGCGGTACGTGCAGCCCGACTTCGTGCACGTGTTCGTCGGCGGCAAGATCGTCCGCCAGGGCGGCCCTGAACTGGCCGAGGAGCTGGAGGCGCACGGCTACGAGAGGTTCGTGACCGCGGAGGCGATGGCATGACCCTGGACGTCGCGCGGGTCCGCAAGGACTTCCCGATCCTGGAGCGCCGGGTCCGCGGCGGCCGGCCGCTGATCTACCTCGACAGCGCCAACACCTCGCAGAAGCCGCGCCAGGTCATCGACACGCTGACCGACTTCTACGAGCGGCACAACGCCAATATCCACCGGGCCAGCCACGAGCTCGGCGAGGAGGCAACCGCCGCCTACGAAGGCGCGCGGATCAAGGTGGCGCAGTTCATCGGCGCCAGCGACGAGGCCGAGATCGTCTTCACCAAGAACATCTCGGAGGCGATCAACCTCGTCGCCTATGCCATGAGCAACGCGGCCACCTCGCCGGGGGAGGCGGAGCGGCTGCGGCTGCGCCCCGGCGACGAGATCGTGATCACCGAGATGGAGCACCACTCCAACATCGTCCCGTGGCAGCTGCTCTGCCAGCGGACCGGTGCGGTGCTGCGCTGGTTCGGCGTTACCGACGACGGCCGCCTCGACACCTCGAATCTCGACGACCTGATCACCGAGCGGACCAGGCTGGTCGCTCTCGTACACCAGTCCAACGTGCTGGGCACGATCAACCCGGTCGCGATGATCGCGGACCGGGCCCACGCCGCGGGCGCTCTGGTGCTCGTGGACGCCGCCCAGTCCGTCCCGCATATGCGGGTGAATGTGACCGAGCTTGGCGCGGACTTCGTCGGCTTCACCGGTCACAAGCTCTGCGGCCCCACCGGAATCGGCGTGCTCTGGGCGCGCCGGGAACTGCTCGAGGCGATGCCGCCCTTCCTCGGCGGCGGCGAGATGATCGAGAGCGTCTGGATGGACCGCAGCACGTTCGCCGCCCCGCCGCACAAGTTCGAGGCGGGCACCATGCCGATAGCCCAGGCCGTCGGCCTGGGCGCCGCCATTGATTACCTGACCGGCGTCGGGTTCGACGCGATCAGGACGCATGAGCAGGAACTGGTCGGCCGGGCGCTCGGCGCCCTGACGGCGATCGACGGGCTGCACATCATGGGGCCCGCCGACCTGGCGGACCGCGGGGCCGCGATCTCCTTCACCCTCGCCGGCGTGCACCCGCACGATGTCAGCCAGGTCCTGGATGAGCTGGGCATCGCGGTGCGGGCCGGGCACCATTGCGCCTGGCCGCTGCACCGCAGGTATGGCATCCAGGCCAGCACCCGCGCTTCGTTCTACTTGTACAACTCCAGTGCGGAAGTGGATGCCCTGGCCGAGGGGATCCGGCACGCCCAGCGGTTCTTCGGGGCGACATGATGGACCGCCGGCCTCCGGCAGCGGCCGGGAAGCATACAAGGTCAGCGGCCACGGAACACACCGGACCGCCCGGCTTGTTGAAGGCGCAGTGATGGAACTTGAGTCGCTGTATCAGGAAATCATCCTGGACCACTACCGGCACCCGCACCATAAGGGCCTGCGGGAGCCTTACAACGCCGAAGTGCACCACGTGAACCCGCTCTGCGGCGACGAGGTGACCCTCCGGGTAATGCTGAAGGACGCGGGTGGTGAGCCCGTGGTCGCGGACATCTCCTACGACGCCCTCGGCTGCTCCATCAGCCAGGCGAGCGTGTCAATGATGGCCGACGCGATCATCGGGAAGACGGTGCGCGAGGGGATGGACGCCAGCGGCGCGTTCCTGGAGCTGATGAAGTCCAGGGGCGAGGCAGAGCCTGACGAGGACGTGCTCGGCGACGCGGTCGCATTCGAGGGCGTCTCGAAATACCCGGCGCGCATCAAGTGTGCGCTGCTGGGCTGGATGGCCTGGAAGGACGCGACCGCCCGCGCCATGAATGGCTCCGGGCGAGACGATGACTCAGCTGCCGGGACAGCCCCGGAAGCGGGCAGGGAGCAGAGATGACAGAGAACGCGCTGGACCACGCCGGGGACGCCGGCCCGCAGCTGGAGGAGCCGGCCGCGGTGGCCGCCGGCCAGCCGGCGCAGACGCAGGACCCGGCCGCGGTGGCCGCCGGGCCGCTGGACCCGGAGAACGAGGACCTGCTGGAGGCGCTCAGGGATGTCGTCGACCCCGAACTTGGCGTCAACGTCGTGGATCTGGGCCTTGTCTACGGCGTGACGCTGGGCCAGGACCGCATCGCCACCATCGACATGACGCTGACCAGCGCTGCGTGCCCGCTTACTGACGTGATCGAGGATCAGACCCGGGACGCGCTCGAGGGCCTCGTGAACGACTTCAGGATCAACTGGGTCTGGATGCCGCCGTGGGGGCCTGACAAGATCACCGAGGATGGACGCGAGCAGCTGCGCGCGCTCGGTTTCAACATCTGACCTTCAGCTCGCCGCGCAGGGACTGGCAACCCTCCGGCTCAGCCCGCCCGGCGGTAGGCGCGGACGGCGAGCGGCGCGAACACGATAAAGATCCCGGCCAGCCACACGGCACTCTTCCACAGGTTCGCCTCGATCGGGCCGCGCAGAGCCAGCGCGCGCATCGTGTCGATGACGTAGGTGACCGGCTGGTTGTTGGCGAACGCCTGCAGCCAGCCGGGCATCGTCTGGATCGGCACGAACGCCGAGCTGAGGAACGTGATCGGGAACAGCCAGATCAGCCCGAACGCCTGCACCGACTCCTCGTCCCCGATGGCCAGGCCGGTAAAGGCGGCGATACAGCAGATCGCCAGCCCGAAGACGGTGGCGAGCACGATCATGGCCACGGCCGGGACAGCGCCGTTCTCGAACCGGAAACCGACCGCGTAGCCCACGCCGACGACGATCAGGATCGTCACCAGCATCCGCGCTGTGTCGGCGACAAGCCGGCCGGCCAGCACCGCCGAGCGCGCCATGGGCATCGACCGCAGCCGGTCGATCACGCCCTTCTGCAGCTCCTGCGCCAGCGCGATGGCCGTACCGAATGTCGCGAACGCCGCCGTCTGCGCGATGATCCCCGGCATCAGGAAGTTGACGTAGCCGCCAGGGACGTGCACCGGGATCGCGCCGCCGAAGACGTAGCGGAACATCAGCACGAAAATGACCGGCTGGATCACGGTGAACACGATGTAGGCGGGTACGCGCATCCAGACCAGCAGGTTGCGCCTGGTGATGGTGAGCGTGTCGCTCACCGCCCAGCGGGTCCGGGCGACCAGGCCGGGCGGGTCCGCCTGCGCGGTAATCGCGCTCATGACGCCACCCCCGCTGCTTCCTTCCTGCCCGCTCTCCGGCGGCCACGGCGGCGTCCGGCTTGCTGCCCCTCGTCCTCGGCAGCGTGCCCGGTCAAGGCGAGGAACACGTCGTCAAGAGAGGGCCGGCGCAGCGCCAGGCCGTGGATCTGGACGCCCGCGCCGTCCAGGCCACGCACCGCCTGGATGAGCGCGTCCGAGCCGCGGCCCCCGACACCAACGCTGATCACGCCAGTCTCGGCGTCAACGTGCGGCTCGCCCTCGCCGACCTGCGCGATTGCCGCGACGGCAGCGGTGACCCGGCCGCGGTCGGGCACCGTGAAGTCGAGCACATCGCCCCCGACCTTGCTCTTCAGCTCTTCGGCGGTGCCGGCCGCAATGACCAGGCCGTGGTCGATCACCACGATCTCGTCCGCCAGCTCGTCGGCCTCGTCAAGGTACTGGGTGCTGAGCAGCAGCGTCGTGCCGCCGGCCACGAGGGTCCGGATGATGTCCCACATCCCCAGCCTCGACCGCGGGTCCAGTCCTGTCGTCGGCTCGTCAAGGAACAAGACCTTGGGCTCGCCGACCAGGCTGGCGGCCAGGTCCAGCCGGCGCTGCATGCCGCCGGAGTATGTCTTGGCAGCCCGGTCGGCGGCATCGAGCAGGCCGAACTCTGCCAGCAGGTCGCCCGCTCGGCTGCGGGCGCGCGGCCAGCTCAGGTGATAGAGGCGCCCGACGATCTCCAGGTTCTCCCGGCCGGTGAGCTCCTCCTGAATGGCCGCCGACTGGCCGGACAGCCCGATCGACCGGCGGACCGCGGCAGCATGCCGTACGACGTCGTAACCCTCCACCAGCGCGCGCCCGCTATCGGGCTGCAGCAAAGTGGTCAGGATGCGCACGGCGGTCGTCTTGCCCGCACCGTTCGGGCCGAGCACGCCGAGTACCGTGCCACGCGGCACCGACAGGTCGATCCCGCGCAGCGCGTGCACGTCCCCGAATGACTTGGTCAGGCCTTCAACGAGAATCGCCGGTCCCGAGCTGAGCTGTGCCACCACGCCCTCCTGAGCGGGCCGCCAGTTCATTACCCGCGCGCCACGAACCTACCGGTCGCGCGGTGGTACAGGCGAACCCCAAAGGCGCCGGGCCCCTGGCGGCCACCTTCGGTAGCGCTTCGCCAGCCCATGCGTGACTCACCCCCCGAACCACCCCCTCCGGGGGAGGCGGCCCGGCGCGTGCAGGGCGTAGTGTCGTAAATCGCACCGGTTACGGCCCTCGCGGGTGAGACCGGAACCGCCAGGATCGGCGGTGCGACGAAGGAGGCCGCCCATGTCGCAAATCAGTGGCCGCCAGGCACGAGTCAGTGACCGGCTACCGGGAACCTGGCGCTGACATGCCCGACAAGGCCATCCGACTGCAGCGCAGCGACCCGGCGGCCGCGGCTCCCAGGCGCCCGGTGATGCTTGCCATCGCCGGCGACAGCGCCGCAGGCAAGACGACACTGACCCGCGGGATCGTCGCGGCGCTCGGGGCTGACCGGGCGACCGCCATCTGCGTCGACGATTACCACCGGTACGACCGGCCGGAACGCCGCGACGTCCCGTTCACGGTGCTCGACCCGGACTGCAACTACATCGAGATCATCGAGCAGCATCTGCAGCTGCTCGCCCTCGGCCGGCCCATCCTGAAACCTGTCTACGACCACTCCACCGGCCGGCTGGTCCGTCCCGTCCTGGTAGAGCCGCGCGATTTCGTGATCGTCGAGGGCCTGCTGCCGCTGCACACCAAGCTGGCCAGGGCGTGCTTCGACATCACCGTCTACCTCGACCCCCCGGAGGAGATCCGGCGGAAGTGGAAGCTGCAGCGCGATTGCGCGGAACGCGGCTACACCCGGGAGCAAGTGCTCAGCGAGCTGGACCGCAGGGAACCCGATTCGGCGGCCTATATCCGGCCGCAGCGGCAGTGGGCCGACATCTGCATCAGGTTCGCTCCTGCTGTCGGCCACGGCACCCCGGACGGCACCCCGCTGTCCGCCGAGATCCTGCTCCGGCCGACCGTCCAGCATCCCGACCTGTCCGGGGTGCTGACAGACGACGACCGGCGCACCTTGCACCTGAAGCTGATCAGGGACGGCGACCGCAGGCCGGTAGATGCGCTGCATGTGCACGGTTACGCGCCGCGTGAGGACGCAAGGATCGCAGAGAAGGCGATCTGGGGACAGCTGTCCATGGACGCCCCGCTTCCCGAGACGCTCGGCGTGCTAGCCGACGGCAGGCGCAGTGAGCCGCTGGCGATCGCCCAGCTGCTGCTCGTCTGGCATCTGTACGAAGCCCTGACATGACGGCGGACCCGGTTCCGGCGCGGGGCGCCGCGCGGGCGGCCCCGTCTGCTGGCCGCGCAGTGGCCGGAATACCTGCGAGGCATGGCTGCCCCGGACGGGTACTTTGCTGATATGGGCGCAGTGCCGCACCAGCCGTTGCGGCTGGTGATTGTCGACGATCACCAGATGGTGCTCGATGGCCTCAAGGCGATGCTCCGGCCCTACCGCGGCCAGGTCGACATCGTCGGCGAAAGCAGTGAGGCACCGGAGGTCGTGCAGCTGGTAGCCGCCGAGAAGCCGGACGTCGTCCTGCTTGACGTGCGCTTGCGCGGTACCAGCGGCCTGGATCTGTGCACCGAGATCCGTGCCAGGGTGCCGGACTGCAAGGTCGTCTTCCTCACGGTCTACGACGATGAGCAGTATCTGTACCAGGCGCTCCGCGTCGGTGCCGCTGGCTACCTGCTCAAGCGGATCCGCGGCGGTGAGCTCGTCGATCACCTGCGCCGCATCTGCGAGGGAGAGGTACTCATCGACCCGGCGCTGGCCGGCCGGGTGGCGCTGTCGGCGGCTCGCCTGCACAGCGGGGAGTTCTGGCCCGGCGCGCACCTCGGGCTGACCCAGCGCGAGAGTGAGGTGCTCTCGCTGCTGGTGGCCGGGCTCACCAACCGGGCGATCGCGGCGAAGCTGGTGGTCAGCGAGGAGACCGTCAAGACGCATTCCCGGGGCATTTACCGCAAGCTCGGGGTATCCGACCGCGCCGCGGCAGTCGCCGTGGCGCTGCGCGAGGGAGTCTTCCACTGACCGCGCGGTGGCTCAGCGGAGCCGATGCTGAGCGGGAGGCCCAGCTGCTGACCAGAGTCATCGAGATAATCTCCGCCGGGCTCGACCTGGACCGCATCCTGCAGGCCGTGGCGACGCTGGTGACCGAGACGACGGGCACCGACGTCTGCTTCGTGCACCTGCTGGACGAGCGCGGACGGAAGCTCCAGCTACGGGGCGCGACGCCGCCCTTCGACGGGCTGGTCGGCAAGATCGAGCTCGTGGTCGGCGAGGGCGTGGCAGGCTGGGTGGCCGACCACGGAGAGCCAGCCGTGATCGTGGACGACAAGACCGCTGACCCCAGGTACCGCTACATCCCCGCGCTGCGCGGGGAGGAGTACACGTCCATGGTGTCGGTCCCCGTCGTCACCCCGATGGGGCACCTGGTGGGCGTCCTCAACGTGCACACCAAGCTGCGCCGCGAGTTCGGCACTGCCGACGTCGAGCTGCTGAGATCAGTGGCGGGCCTGGTGGCGGGGGCCATCGAGAACGCACGGCTGCACGCCAGGCTGGCGGAACGGGAGGAGGCGCTGGAGAGGTTCGCTGAGCGGATGGTGGAATGGCAGGAGCAGGAGAGCCGCCGTCTCGCTGGCGAGATCCACGACGGGATCAGCCAGCGCATCGTCAGCCTGTTCTTCCATTTGTCGGCGGCCGCCGACGCGATCGAAGATGCGCCTGACATCGCGGCCGAGCAGGTCGCGCGGGCCCAGGAACTGGCCGTCGCCGCGCTGGACGAGACGCGCTCAGCCATCGCGGGGCTGCGCCCGCCGGTCCTGGATGATCTTGGCCTGGCCGCGAGCCTGGAGAGCCTCGGCCATTCGTTCCCAGGCGTGAACGTCGAGGTCCAGGCGGCCGAATGCAAGATGGCCGAGCATGTGGAGACGGCGGTCTACCGGACGGCGCAGGAGGCACTGCAGAACGTGGCCAAGCACGCGGACGCCCAGTCCGTCAGGATCCGGCTGTACCGGCAGAAGGACCGGGTTGTACTCGAGGTCAGTGATGACGGCACCGGGTTTGACGTGGCTGCCGCCCACGGACCGGGGACCGACGGCGTCAGCGGCTCGCGAGGGGCCGCCGGGCCCACCGGCTTCGGCCTGGGCGGGATGGCTGAACGTGCGGAACTGCTGGGCGGGACCCTGGAGCTGGTCAGCGCGCCGGGCCGGGGAACGACCGTCCGGCTGGTTATCCCGTCCCGTCCGGCGCCGCCGGTCCTGCGGGACGAGCCGCCGCCTGCGGCGGCGGAGCGGGGGAGTCCGCCAGCGCGTCATTGAAGACCCTGCTGGCGCGCACGTCCGCGGCGCTGATCTCCATGAGGTCGTCCCTGACGATCAGCCCGCCTGCCGTCACCAGCCGCCTGGCCTGGCGTAGCCGCATCCGGTCGATCGCATTGCGGATGCTCCGGGCATTGGAGAACCGCGGTTGCCGCATGCGCAGCGCGACGTACTCGCGGAACGCGACCTGCGCACCGGGGGAGAGCCGGTACTGCTCGCGCTCCAGCATGAGATCGCCGATCTGCATGAGCTCATCAAGGGAGAAGTCCGGGAAGTCGATGTGGTGGGCGACCCGGGAGGCCATCCCCGGGTTGGACCGGAAGAAGATGTCCATCCGGTCGGCGTAGCCCGCGAGGATCACCACCAGGTCCTCGCGGTTGGCCTCCATGAACTGCAGCAGGATCTCGATGGCCTCCTGGCCGTAGTCCCGCTCGTTCTCCGGCCGGTAGAGGTAGTAGGCCTCGTCGATGAGCAGGACGCCGCCCATCGCCCGCTTGAGTACTTCCTTGGTCTTGGGCGCGGTATGGCCGACGTACTGGCCGACCAGGTCGTCACGGGTCACGCTGACCAGCTGCCCCTTGCGCAGGTAGCCGGTTTCCCGCAGCAGCTCGCCCATGTGCATGGCGACTGTGGTCTTGCCGGTGCCCGGGCTGCCGGTGAAGCACATGTGCAGGCTGGGGCGTGACGACGACAGCCCGTACCGCTGGCGCAGCCGGTCGATGAGCAGCAGCGCGGCGATCTCCCTGACCCGGTCCTTGACCGGCGCGAGCCCGATGAACTGGCGGTCGAACTCGTCCAGCATCTGCGAGATGCGCCGCGCCTGCTGCTCGGAACTGAGCTCGACGCGTGCGTCCGGTGCCAGCGGCTCGAGGATGCCCGGCTGTGCGGTGCCGCCGCCCGCCGCTGCCGTGCCGCCGCCCGCCGCGCCGCCGTCCGCTGCCGGTGGGCCCTGATCGCCTGGCCGGGGCATCGCAAAGCCGCGCGGGGCCGGCTCAGCTGGCATCGTCATGCGCCGCCGTGCGCGCCGAGGCCATCGGACCCGTTGGTGGCGTAGCGCTCGCCGGCGGGCTGCTCGGTGGCGTAGGAGTGCAGCGAGTAACTGATCCGGCGGTCGGCGCCCTCCTGCCGGTCCAGCCGGAAGCCCGGCTCGCTGCGCGGCCGGTTAACGATGAAGCTCAACGCGGTGGTCTGCCGGCCAAGGCTCGCATCGTAAGCCGACACCTTGATGTAGTGGCCGGGGTAGGCGGCCCGGCAGGCCGTGACTTCGTGCATGCCCGCTGAGGCATCCGATATCTCGAACATCGGCAGGCCCCACATTTCCCACAGGGTGTTCCGCGGGTGCGGGTCATCGGTGAACTCGACCGCCACCGCCCAGCCCTGGTCCACCGCGTACTGGATCTGCGCCGCGATCTCGTCGTCGGTCAGGTCGGGCAGGTAGGAAAACGTGCCCTGGGTTATCCGCATGAATGCTCCTGGTGTCTATGCGGGCGGTGTCGATGCGGGCGGCGGGGCAGTCAGGCGGCGGCTGCGGCCGGCCGGCCGGAAGGATCAGACGCTCGGCGTGACGACAACGTCCGGGGTGTCGGTGGACTCGTAGTTGAAGCTGATGTCCCCCCAGGTGTCCAGGGCGACCTGCAGCGGCTGGCAGGCCTTGGCCGCCTCGGCCAGGATCTGCTCGCCCTCGCGGATGAAATCGCGGCCCTCGTTGCGGGCCTTGATCATTGCCTCGGCGGCCACCCGGTTGGCGGTGGCGCCCGCCGCGATGCCCATCGGGTGGCCGATCGTCCCGCCGCCGAACTGCAGCACCACGTCTTCGCCCAGATAGCCGATGAGCTGGTGCATCTGGCCGGCGTGAATGCCGCCCGATGCCACCGGCATTGTCCCGGGCATCGAGCCCCAGTCCTGGTCGAAGTAGATGCCCTGGCCGAGGTTGACCGGGATGTGCGACTCGCGCAGGGTGTCGTAGTAGCCGCGCACCATGGACGGGTCGCCTTCCAGCTTGCCGACCACGGTCCCGGCATGGATGTGGTCGACCCCGATCAGCCGGCACCACTTCGAGATCACCCGGAAGCTCACGCCATGGGTCTTCTGCCGCGTGTAGGTACCGTGACCGGCCCGGTGCAGGTGCAGCAAGACGCCGTTGGCGCGGGCCCACCGGGCCATCGAGTGCATTGCGGTGTAGCCGATCGTCAGGTCGATCATGACGACGATGCTGCCGAGCTCCTTGGCGAAGTCGGCCCGCTCGTACATGTCCTCCATCGTCGCGGCGGTGACGTTCAGGTAGTGGCCCTTGATCTCGCCGGTCCGCTCCTGCGCGCGGTTAACGGCCTCCATCGTGAACAGGAACCGGTCGCGCCAGCGCATGAACGGCTGGGAGTTGGTATTTTCGTCGTCTTTGGTGAAGTCCAGCCCGCCGCGCAGGGCCTCGTAGACGACGCGCCCGTAGTTGCGCGCCGAGAGGCCGAGCTTCGGCTTGGTCGTGGCGCCGAGGAGCGGCCTGCCGTACTTGTTCAGGTACTCGCGCTCCATGACAATGCCGTGCGGCGGCCCGTGGAAGGTCTTCACGTAGGCCAGCGGGATCCGCATGTCCTCAAGCCGCAGCGCGCGAAGCGCCTTGAAACCGAACACGTTGCCGATGATGGACGAGGTCAGGTTGGGGATCGAGCCTTCCTCGAACAAGTCGATGTCGTAAGCGATGTAGGCGATGTACTCGCCCTCGCGGCCCGGCACCGGATCGACCTGGTAGCACTTGGCCTGGTAGTGCTCGTAGGCGGTGAGCCGGTCGGTCCAGACCACCGTCCAGGTCGCCGTCGATGACTCGCCGGCGACGGCGGCTCCGGCCTCCTCGGGCGGCACGCCAGGCTGCGGCGAGATCCGGAACGCCGCGAGCACATCGGTGTCCTTCGGCACGTAGTCCGGCTCGTAGTAGCCCATCTGCGCGTACGGGATAACGCCCGCGCTCCAGCGCTCCTGCCCTGTCGCCATGGTTCCTCCGTATGGTCGCGCCCTGGGTTCCACGATGCCAGCCGAACCATGCGCTGTCTATTGAGAGTTTCAGGGCGACTATCAAGTCCTGACTTGATATACGGACTCTTATCAGGAGAAGCCAGGCGGCGGGCCGGGCGCGGCCTGAAAACCGCCGTCGGCCAGCATATGGGCCACCAGCCGGCCCGCGGCAGGCGGCAGGGTGCCCGGGTGGGCAACCAGGTACCAGTCCCGGTGCAGCGGAGTACCGGGGACGGGAAGTTCCACCAGCCGGCCTGAGCCGAGCTCGGCGGCGGCCGCGTCCCTGGACACGAGGGTGACGCCGAGGCCCACGCTGGCCGACTCGCGGATTGCGCCGTTGGATCCGACCGTCAGCGTCAGCGGTGACAGGCCGAGCTCGGCGAGCAGGGCCTCGGTGCTGGCCCGCGTTCCCGATCCGGGCTCGCGGAGCAGCCAGGTCTGGCGGGACAGCCACGGCAGCAGGTCGCTGCCCGCCGCGCCGGCCGCCAGGTCGGGCGCGGCGACGACCACGAGCTGGTGCGCGCGCACCGCATACACCTGCACGTCCCAGCCTGGCTCGGGCCGGCCGCCGAGGACCAGGTCCACCTGATGATGATCAAGGAGCGTGCCGACCCGGTCCCTGTTTCCTGCTTCCAGCACCACCCCGATCTGCGGGTAGAGCTGCCGGAAGCCGCTGAGCAGCCCGGGGACTATCTGCTCGGCCGCCGTCGTCACTGCCGCGATGCGAAGTTCGCTCCGGTCGGGATCCGCGGCGCTGACGGCCGCTCGCTGCGCCTCATCCAGCAGGCCGAGAATCTTGCGCACGTAGCGGGCATACTCCGCGCCGGCCTTGGTCAGCCGCAGGCCACGGCCGTCCGGGCACAGCAGCTGCACCGCTAGCGACTTCTGCAAGGCCCCCAGGGATGCGGAGACCGCTGCCTGCGTGACGACGAGCTCCGCTGCGGCAGCGCGGACCGAGCCGCTCTCCGCCACGGCCAGGAACGTCCTGAGCTGGTTAAGCGTCACGGACGTACTATTTCGCCCGCAGGATGATTCATAAGCTTGGCACACTTCGCCTGGTTGGACTCTTAAGCCAAGCATAGAGGGATTCGCGGGCAGGCGGCCCGGTGGCTGTCAGGTCCGGGAGTAGAACGGGGCGGCGCTGGCGGTCACCCACTGATCCACCACGTCGGGCTCGCCCGCGCCGGGGAACGTCACATCGATCGGGAAGCGCGACTCATCGGGCGCCGCGCAGGCGGCAAGCTCGACTACATCAAGGACCGCCCGCTGGGTGGCCTCATCGCCGGGATCATCGAGCGCCACCGAGATGACCAGGCCATGGCCGGAGGAGTCGACCGACAGCCATGCGGTGGCTGCCTCCCTGGCGGCGCGCACCTGCGCCAAGCCGAACCTGATCGCGGCGAGCAGCCCGGCAGGCTCGGCAAGCAGCGGCCCGACGCTGATCCGCTCGGCCGCGCCGACGATGGCACGGGGGGCGGCGAGGTACGCCACGCCGTCCGGATAGACCGGCACGCTTTCGCCGGCACCGGGATTGAGTGCTATTCCCAGCGCCGCGGGCAAGAGCCGGGCGAGCGCGGCGGCCGGGACGATGACGTGGGGCACCACCAGTAGTGACTGTTCCTGAGGCGACCAGGCCGACTGCAGCAGCCGGTCGGCCGAGATATAGGCGGGCACGAACTCACTACCCAGGTAGGTTACGGTCGGCAGGTTGACCGCCGAACCGTCGGTGACGGGGCGCCCGTCGTCGGCCAGCGGCAGCCAGAGCCTGCCCCGGCTCAGGACTTCCAGCAGATCGCCGATCCGGTCGCCGTCGCGTACCGCGGCCGCGAACGCCCGCTCCACCGCCGCATCAGCCGCGTCCTGCCGGGCCGGCGTGGCAGGGTGGTCATCCATGACGATCGTCATCTGGATGTCCCTGCCGTCCCGGCTGGCGGACACGGTGCGCAGGCCCATCGGCGGCTGGCGTGGTGCTGGCACGAACCCTGAGTTCACGTCACGGATAGTAGGCGATCAGAGGCGGTAAGTAGTGGCGAATGAAGCAGGTGAGCAAGCACGCTGGGCCGATGTCGCCCCGGAACGCCTTGCCGGCTGGCTGGAATCGTTCGGCGACCGGCACGGCGGCACGGTCGCCAGCGCCGGGCCAGCCGGGTCAGCGGTGGCGGTCGTTACCTTCCGGGCCGCTGACGGGGCGGTAGCGGAATGCCATCTGCCGTTCCCGCCGCTTCCCGCCGGAGGCGCCGCGCCGCCTGGCGCGGCGGAGATTGCCGCCCACGCGCGGGCCGACCGCACCGTTGGCGTCCTGCTGGTCCGGCTCGGCGGGTACGCGGCCGGCGTGTTCACCGGCGAGCCGCCCAGGCTCGCCGCCTCGAAGGTGGGTTCCCGGCTGGTGCACGGCCGGAGCGCGGCTGGCGGGACCTCACAGCATCGCTTCGCGCGGCGCAGGGAGAAGCAGGCCAGCGAGGCGCTGGGCGCGGCGGCGGACACAGCGGCCGCCATCTTCGCGCCCTATGCGGGACAGCTCGACGCCGTTGTACTCGGCGGCGACCGGCGTGCCGTCGCGGGGGTGCGCGAGGACCCCCGGGTGCGCCCCTACATCGAGCTGGCCGTTGAGCGGTTCCTCACCGTGCCAGACCCGCGGCTGGTCGTGTTGCGCGGCACGCCACGGCTGTTCCGCGCGGTACGCATCCGCCTGACCGAACCGTCGTCTGGCTAGGTCCACGGGCAGATTCGGGTCCGCGGAACGGCCGCGCTGCCCGTAGCCGACATGCGACTGTCCACCATGGTGGTGGTTAGCAGCCATCGTAGGGCGCCCAGTTGGACTGGCCGCCGCGCGCGAGCGCGCTGGCGAATACCTGGTTCTGCTCGGCCACGCTGGCGTGCCCGAAGTCTGCGGGGTTACCGCCGTACGCTGCCCACGTCGACGCGCTGAACTGGTAGAGGCCATAGTGGCCGCTGTAGTTCATGATCTGGGCTTGGCCGCCGGACTCCCGGGAGACCACGCACTGACCGAACGCGCCGCCAGGCACACCACCTGAGTAGGTGCTGGCCGCCGGCGCCGCGGCCTGAACCGGAGCAGCCTGCGCGGGAGCAGCCTGCGCAGCCACTGGCGCGAGGCTTGCGTGCCGAGGTGCGTAGGCCGCGACGCCGCGGACCGGTGGCGGCCCGAGAAGCGCGGGCGGGCCAGGTATCCGGGCGGGCTCCGCCGGAATGCGCAAGACCTGCCCGGTCTCGATGACGTCCGCCCAGCGGACCTCGCTGCGGTTGCGCCAGTAGAGCACCGGCCATGCGGCCGGGTTGTGATAGATGCGCCCGGCGATCGCGGAAAGCGAGTCACCAGGCCGGACGGTGTAGGCGGCCGGCCGGGCGGAACCTGGCGTGTGCGCCGTTGCCTCGCGCGTAGCTGTCAGCAGCTGCGCTGATGAGGGGTCCGGCTCGTAGGCGGCGTCTAGGACCGCGGCGTGATGCGTGGCTGCCTGGGCGGCTGGCGGGGCAGGAGGTACCTGCTGTGACAAGCAAAAAGCCGCCCCCACGCTGGCTAGCGTGGTGGCGGCGGCACTCGGCGCTGCGTGCGGGAGCCGGATGCGTGACGGTTTACTGTGGCGGCCCAAGGGATTCCTCTCCGCGCAGGGCGCGCTCACCGGGAAAGCTGCACGGGGAATTGGCAGCCTTCGGAGCGCCTGACATTGAGGGGAGCCTAGCGACGGCGGCTCCGACGCATCAGGTAAATCCGTCAAAGGGAGCAAACTAGCCGTCAGCTTGCTAAACTGCCCCCGGGTCGGCGGCGGCGCGCTGAGCGCCAGCTGGCATGTGAGGCTGCCCATGGCCGTCCGGGCCGCAGCCGCGTCCGCCCTGAGCTGATCCGGGAAGAACGCCAGTAGCAGCGATGTTGCCCGAGCCATGTACGCCACCAACTGGCACGCGATGCGCGGCTTCTCGCGGGACCCGTCTGTCACCAAGCAGCGGCTGAAGCCGGGTACCGTCCGCAGGATCGCAGGGTATGCGCGCCCCTACCGCTGGGACCTGGCGATTTTCCTGGTCGCTGCGGCGCTGGACGCCGTGGTGACGGTGTCGTATCCGGTGCTGCTCGGGGTGATCATCGACCGCGGCATCCTGCCGAAACGCACCGGAGTGGTCCTGGCGCTTGCGGCCGTCGTAGTCGGCCTGGCGCTCTTTGATGCGCTGCTGAGCATTGTCCAGCGCTGGTTCACCGCGCGGGTAGGCGAGGGCCTTATCTACGACCTGCGCACTCAGGTATTCGGCCATGTGCAGCGGCAGCCGATCGCGTTCTTCACCAGGGCGCAGACCGGCTCGCTGGTCAGCAGGCTGAACAGCGACGTGATCGGCGCCCAGCAGGCGCTTACCTCCACGCTGTCGTCGGTGGTGTCCAGCGTGCTCCAGCTGATCCTGGTGCTGGCGGCGATGTTCTACTACTCCTGGCTGGTCACGGTCATCTCGCTCGTGCTGATCCCGGTATTCCTGATCCCGGCTCGCCTCGTCGGGCGCAGGCTGCAGCGGCTGACCAGAGAGTCGATGCAGCTCGACGCCGCGATGGGATCGACGATGACCGAGCGCTTCAACGTCGCGGGGGCGATGCTGGTCAAGCTGTTCGGCAAGCCGGAGAACGAGAGCCAGGTGTTCGCCGGCCGCGCGGCCAGGGTCAGGGACATCGGCGTCGTCACCGCGATGTACGGCTCGGGACTATTCATCGCGCTGACACTGCTCGCCTCGCTGGCCACCTCGGTCGTCTACGGGGTGGGCGGCGTCCTGTCGATCCATGGTGCCTTCCAGATTGGCGCGCTGGTCGCGCTGGCCGGGCTGCTCAGCAGGCTGTACGGCCCTATTACCTCGCTGTCGAACATGCAGGTCAACGTCATGACTGCGCTGGTCAGCTTCGACCGGGTCTTCGAGGTCCTCGACCTGAAGCCGCTGATCGAGGACCGGCCCGGCGCGGTGCCACTGCGGCTGCCCGCGGGCAACGGGTCGGCCACCGCTGCCGGGACCGCCCCGGGCGTGAGTTTTGACCATGTGTCGTTCCGCTACCCGGCACCGGCCGAGGTGTCTCTCGCGTCGCTGGAGTCGATCGCGCTGCCGGTGCCCGAGCGCACCGATGGGCAGCAGGGCGTGCTACACGATGTCAGCTTCACCGCGCCCGCCGGGCAGCTGACTGCGCTAGTCGGGCCGTCCGGTGCGGGAAAGACGACCATGACGCACCTGGTCTCGCGCCTCTATGACCCCAATGAGGGCGCCGTGCGCGTTGGCGGAACAGATATCAGGGACGTGACGCAGGACTCGCTGCACGACGTGGTCGGGGTCGTCACCCAGGATGCGCATATGTTCCATGACACGATCAGGGCCAACCTGGCCTACGCCCGGCCGTCCGCAGTGCCGGCTGAGCTGATCGAGGCGTGCAAGTCCGCGCAGATCTGGGACCTGATCTCGGCGCTGCCTGATGGCCTGGACACGGTCGTGGGCGACCGGGGCTACCGGCTGTCAGGCGGTGAGAAGCAGCGGGTTGCGCTGGCCAGGCTGCTGCTCAAGGCGCCGGCCGTGGTGGTGCTGGACGAGGCGACCGCGCATCTCGACTCAGAGTCGGAGGCGGCCGTGCAGCGCGCGCTGGCGGCCGCGCTGGCCGGGCGGACCTCCATCGTGATCGCGCACCGGTTGTCGACCATCAGGGATGCGGACCAGATCCTGGTCATCGACGGCGGCCGGGTCATCGAGCGCGGCAAGCACGCGGAGCTGCTCGCAGCGGGCGGCCTGTACGCCGAGCTGTACCGCACGCAGTTCGCCCGCCAGGAGCCAGTAACGCTGGCCTGACCCGGTGCCCTCGCCGATGACCAGGCGGGAACGCTCGGGTAGACTCGCTGCCATGCAACCGCTCCTGTCGTGACGGCATGCCCCCGGAACGGGGGCAACCTGCGCAGCTGGATATCCCATTTATGTCGTTATGGAGCGGTTTTCCTGTGATCACGGTGAACGATCTCGAGTTGCGTGCTGGCGCGCGTCTCCTGCTCAGTGATGCGGCCTTTCAGGTCGCTGCGGGCGACAAGATCGGCCTGGTAGGCCGTAACGGTGCCGGAAAGACGACCCTGGCTCGGGTACTCGCCGCCGAGGGCGCGCCGGCCGCTGGGGCCGTGCGCAGCAGCGGATCCGTCGGCTACCTGCCGCAGGACACCAGGGCGGGTGACCTCGAAGCGCTGGCGATGGACCGGGTCCTATCCGCGCGGGGCCTGGATGCGCTGATGACCGGCATGCGGCAGGCCGAGCTGGAGATGGCGAGCTCCGTCCCGCCGCGGCGGGACGCTGCCGTGCGCCGGTACGGCCATCTCGAGGAGCGGCTGGCAGTTCTGGGCGGATATGCGGCCGAGGCTGAGGCCGCCTCGCTCGCCGCCAGCCTCGGACTGCCGCAGCAGGCGCTCAGGCAGCCGCTTCGCACGCTGTCAGGCGGCCAGCGGCGCCGCGTTGAGCTGGCCCGGATCCTGTTCGGCGGATCGCAGACGCTGTTGCTGGACGAGCCAACCAACCACCTCGACGCCGACTCGGTCTCCTGGCTGCGGGATCACCTCCGGGCCTTCCGCGGCGGCCTCGTGGTGATCAGCCACGACGCCGCGCTGCTGGAGGCGGTGGTCAACAAGGTCTTTCACCTTGATGCCGACCGGGCCACACTGGACATCTACAACCTTGGCTGGAAGGCCTACCTGGACCAGCGCGAGACCGACGCGCGGCGGCGCAGGCGGGAGCGGGTGAACGCGGAGCGCCAGGCCACGCAGTTGCAGTCGCAGGCGGACAAGATGCGCGCGAAGGCCACCAAGGCCAGGGCCGCGCAGGGCATGCAGCGCCGCGCGGAGCGGCTGCTTGCCGGGGTGAGCGCGGACCGGAGCCCGGACCGGGTGGCCAGGCTGCGCTTCCCCGTGCCGGCGCACTGCGGCCGGACCCCGCTCACCGCCAGGGGCCTGAGCAAGTCCTACGGGTCGCTCGAGGTGTTCGCCGATGTGGACGTGGCGGTTGACCGGGGGAGCAGGGTCGTGATCCTCGGGCTCAACGGCGCCGGGAAGACCACCCTGCTGCGGCTGCTGTCCGGGCTGGAGCAGCCGGACACCGGGGAGGTCCTGCCCGGACACGGCCTGCGGATCGGCTACTACGCCCAAGAGCACGAAACTCTCGATGTGAGCAGGACCGTGCTGGAAAACATGCGCTCGGCGGCCCCCGACCTGAGCGAAGCGGAGCAGCGCCGCATCCTCGGCTCGTTCCTGTTCTCCGGCGATGACGTGGCCAAGCCGACCGGGGTGCTGTCCGGCGGGGAGAAGACCAGGCTCGCCCTTGCGCTGCTCGTGGTGTCCGGGGCGAACGTGCTGCTGCTCGACGAGCCGACCAACAACCTCGATCCGGGCAGCCGCGCGGAGATCCTCGCCGCGCTCCGCCGGTTCGCCGGCGCCATCGTCCTGGTCACCCACGATGAGGGCGCGGTCGACGCACTGCAGCCGGAGCGGGTAGTGCTGCTTCCCGACGGCGTGGAGGACGCGTGGAGCGACGACCTCACCGATCTGGTCGCGCTGGCCTGAATGCGCGCCGAGGCCGCGTCAAAAGAAAGAGATCTTTTACGCTCGTGTGGGTAGCCGAGCTCGACCTGATGCGTGATCATGGCGGAGAACGGTAACGCAGCGGTCACTTCAGCTCACCAGGAGGTACGCGTGGCCGAGACGCTTAAGAAAGGCACCCGAGTGACCGGTGCCGATCGCACCAAGCTCGCGTCGGATCTCAAGAAGAGATACAACGCCGGCGAGAGCATCCGCTCGCTCGCTGCCTCCACCGGCAGGTCGTACGGCTTCATCCACCGGATCCTCACCGAAACCGGGGTATCGCTGCGCGGCCGTGGCGGCGCTACTCGCGGAAAGAGCCGGGCCTAGGGCTCTGCAGGCCAGCACCGCGTCCCGGATGGTCACCCAGGCCGCGGGGCCGGATTCGCTCCGGCCCGCCGCGCCGGATTCAGCTAATCCCGGCACTGGTTTCTCTCGTCACCGCCGGGGTCGCCGGCTGGCCCGGCCCGTCCATGGGCTCGGGCCGGCTGGCCAATGCTGCAGGGGGAATACGTGACGACGAGCCCAGCCGAGCTGGCGGCCTGCGGACTGCGCCTGGATATCAGCGACGCGGTCGCGACCGTGACGCTCAGCAGGCCCGAGCGCCGCAATGCCATGACCCCGTCGATGTGGCGCGGACTCGCTGCGATCGGCACGGATCTGCCGGCCGCTGTCCGGGTCGTCGTCGTCCGTGGCGCGGGGCCGTCCTTTTGCGCCGGGATCGACCTGCGCATGTTCACCCCGGAGGGCGTGCCAGGCGAGGACCAGGTACCGGGCGCGGCCGATCCTGGATTCGAGGACCAAATCGCGGCCTGGCAGCAGGGATTCACCTGGCTGCGCCGGGCCGACATCGTCTCGGTGGCCGCCGTTCAGGGGCACGCTATCGGCGCCGGCTGCCAGCTGGCGCTCGCCTGCGATCTGCGCATCCTTGCCGACGACGCGAAGCTCTGCATCAAGGAGCCAGCACTCGGGCTGGTGCCCGACCTGACGGGGACAAAGCCGCTTGTCGACATTGTCGGCCTGCCCCGCGCGATTGAGCTGTGCCTGACCGCCCGGACCGTGTCGGCCGCTGAAGCTAGCGACCTGCGCATGGCCGAGCTGGTCGTGCCGCCAGGCGAGCTGGACCGGGCGGTGGCAGACCTGGTAGCAGCGCTGCTCGCCACCGATGCGGCGGCCTCGCGTGCGACCAAGGAGCTGCTCACCCAGGCGGCCGGCCATACCCTGCAACAGCAGGCGGCCGCCGAGCGGCACGCTCAGGCGGCGCTGCTGCGGGCCCGGCTCGCTCCTTAAGAGCGCCAGTCCTGGCGTCAGGCGCCGTAGCCCACCCGGCGCAGCTCGTCGCCTGCCACCTGCTCGACGTCGGTCAGCTGCTGCGCGCTGAGGGCCCGGCGCCAGGCCCCTGGCGCCGGGGGCTGGCCGGCCAGCCCCCGGCGCCGATCGCGGACCGTCACCGGGCGCACGTCCGCCCCGACAAAACCGGAGACGGCAGCGGCGGCCGCCTCGGGCTGCCGTAGGACCTGCTCATACCGGAGCGTGGTGAGCTGCTCGGCGGCCAGCCTGCTGCGCAGCCTGGCCATCGTCCGTACTGATCCGCGCCACCGCAGGGCACATTTGCCCGCCGGCGACAGTCCCGGCCAGGCGGCCAGGTCAGCGGCGGTCTCGATGCCGAAGAACGGATTGGGGAACTCGCTTTCCACGTTGGCCACCCCCGGCTTGAACCACGCCATCGCTTCGCTGTCGGCGAGCATGGCGGCGACCACATCCCGGCCGTCGCGGACAATCTGCACCAGCCGCGCGTCGGTAAACGCGTCTACCAGCGCTTCGGCGCAATACATCAGATCCGGGCTGGCGTCGCCATACCTGAGGATGTCGCGCTCCGCGATGCAGGCCCCGGCCCCGGTCAGCCCGGCGGCCTCCCGGCAGGCTGGCGAGCAGGTCAGGCAGCTATGCGCGGTGACTTGCCAGGCCTGCGCGAAGGCGTCGCGCAGCACGGTCGCGGCGGCTTCACCGCGGCCGCGCTGGATCGACGGCGTCCGCGCGAATGCGTACACCACGCTCACCACGCTGCCCTGGCCGATGGTGACATGGAATCCTGGCGACCGTTTGAGGGCACGGGCCAGGAGATCCGCTCCCGAATGCGGGGCGCCGATGATGAAGACCGGCTGACGGACCTTGCGGCCGTTGACGACCAGGATGTACGGGCGGGGTGCCATGACTAGCCCCAAGTGTGGCATTGCCGGGCACCGCCCTGATCACGACCCGGCGACCTTGGCCGGGCCAGCGGCCGGGAGCTCCGGCGGCCGGGAGCTATCGCGGGCCCGGGGCCCGCGGCCCTTTCCGGTGATAGCGGAGGGCATGCGGGCCATCCAGGTTCAGTGCGGCCTGGATCAGCGGCATGTGGCTGAACGCCTGCGGCATGTTGCCGACCTGCCTGCCGTACCTGGTGTCGTACTCCTCACTCAGCAGGCCGACGTCATTGCGCAGCGCCAGCAGCCGCTCGAACAGCTCTTTCGCCTCGGCGGGCCGGCCGATCATATGCAGCGCATTGGCCAGCCAGAAGCTGCAGGCCAGGAACGCGCCTTCGCGGCCGGGCAGGCCGTCGACATCCGTCTGGCCGGCCGCTGCCGCCGTCGGCTGGCTGTATCTCAGCACCAGGCCGTCCTGCACAAGCTCGCGCTGGATGTTGTCGACAGTGGAGATCACCCTCGGGTCGTCAGCAGGCAGGAATCCGACCTCGGGAATCATCAGCACCGCCGCATCGAGCTCGGAGCTCCCGTAGTACTGGGTGAACGTGCCGCGTTTCTCGTCGTAGCCTTTCTCGCATACCTCGGCGTGAATGCGCGCGCGTACGTCCCGCCACTGCTGCGTCCGGCCCGGCAGGCCGAGTTCGGCCACCCGGATCGCCCGGTCAAAGGCGACCCAGGCCATCACCTTGGAATGCACGAAATGCCGGCGCGGGCCGCGCACCTCCCAGATCCCCTCGTCCGGCTCGCTCCAGTGCTTCTCCAGGAAATCGAGCAGGGCGCGCATCAGCGCCCAGGTATGCCGGTCGAAGCTCAGGCCGGCCTGCCTGCCCAGCGAAATCGCATCGATGACCTCGCCGTAGACATCCAGCTGCCGCTGGTTGACGGCCGCGTTGCCGATCCGTACCGGCGCTGAGCCTTCGTACCCGGGCAGCCAGTCGGCCTCCCATTCGGCCAGCCTGCGCTCGCCGCCCACGCCATACATGATCTGCACATCGCGCGGATCCCCGGCGATGGCGCGGCCGAGCCATTCCCGCCAGGCAGCGGCCTCCTCGGTATAGCCGGTGCGCAGCAATGCCTCCAGGGTGATCGTGGCGTCCCGGAGCCAGCAGTACCGGTAATCCCAGTTACGGATGCCGCCGATGTCCTCGGGCAGCGAGGTGGTCGGTGCCGCCACGATGCCGCCCGTCGGCTCGTAGGTCAGGGCCTTCAGGGTGATCAGCGAGCGGACGACGGCATCACGGTACCGCCCGGAGTAGGTACAGCGGCCTGCCCACTCCGTCCAGAACTCCCTGGTGTGCTGGAGCGCTGCGTCGACGTCGACCTCGGCTGGCGCGCCCAGATGGGAAGGCACCCAGCTCAGCGCGAACGGTACCCGCTCGCCCTCGCGCACGACAAAGCCGGCCTGGTGCGCCATCTCCCGTCCGGTGAGCTTGACGGGCGTCCGCAGCCAGACCGAATCGGGGCCAGCCACCCCGACGAGGGCGCCGTTGATCTTGCGCATCCAAGGGACGATTTGGCCGTAGCCGAACCGCAGCCGCAGCACGCACTCCATCTCGACCGCGCCGGCCACGCCTTCCACGATGCGGACGAGGACCGGCGCGTCGCCGTAGAGCGGCGGCATGAAGTCGATCACCCGCACGACGCCGCCGACAGTCCGCCAATTGGTCTCCAGGATCAGCGTGTCGCCCTGATAACGCCTGGTGACCTCGCCCAGCGGCTCGCCCGGCACGCGCGAGGCGGTCGGCGCGATCAGCCAGTGCCCATGCCGCTCGTCGCCGAGCAGCGCGGCGAAACATGCTGGTGAGTCGAAGCGCGGCGCGCACAGCCAGTCGGCCGAGCCGTCCCTGCTGATCAGGGTGGCCGAGCGCAGGCCGCCCACGATCGCATAGTCCTCGATGAGTCCGGCCATGATCTCCTCCGGGTCACGGGTGCTCGGCGGGGCACCGCCGCGGCATCACCCCGCCGCGCACGTAAGCTAGCAGGCGTGCCCGAACCCCACGCCGCCTGCAGCGCTAAGTCAGTGTGGCACGCCACCTGGGTGCGGCCCGGGCGGGGCACTGCGGGCCGCGGCCGGCGGCTGTGCACGGCGGCGGCGGGAGCGGTGCTACTGGCCGCCGTGACCGGCGGATGTGCCAAGTTCGACGCGGCCCTCGGCCAGCAGTGGGCGACAGTGAATTTCAAGCCGGATACCTCGGCAGCCACCGTGCTGAAGGTCCGGGCGGCCTGCTCGGCGGTGCCCAACGCGCGCCCGGAGGCGCTCCCGGCGAAGCGGACCGCGGCCACCATGATGTACGCGCTGACCTACCGCACCGACCACGCCAGTGATGCCAACCTGGCCCAGCTGCAGCAGTGCCTGCAGAAGTTTCCCCAGGTCACGGGGATCGACTTCGGGGACTCGGGCGACGCGGGCTGATCGCAGCCCCGCGATCGCCTGACTGCGCCGCAGAACTCATCGTGACAACCCATGGTGTAGCGTGACCGCGATGTTAAACTCTATAAAGACACTCGGAAAAGGTAGCTACGCTATGCGACGTATCCTGATCGCGGCAGGACTGACTGCCGTCACCATGCTCGCGGCCGCCTGCGGCTCCTCAGGATCGGGGTCCGCCACCGGATCCGGCGATTCGCATGCGGCGGTAACCCTGCGGCTCGGATTCCTTGCCAACATCACGCACGCCTCGGCGCTGGCCGGCATTGCGGAAGGCTTCTTCAAGAAGGACCTCGGCAGCAACGTCAGCCTCAAGCTGACCCCGTTCAGCAGCGGTACCCAGGAGGGCACCGCGCTGCTGGCCGGCCAGCTCGACGCGGCTTATGTCGGCCCGAACCCGGCGATCAAGGCCTGGCAGACCTCCGGCGGTAAGCTCATCAAGATCATCTCGGGGGCGGCATCCGGCGGGGCTGAGCTGGTCGTCAAGTCCGGTATCACCAGCGCCGCGCAGCTCAAGGGCCAGTCCCTGGCGACCCCGTCGCTCGGCAATACCCAGGATGTCGCGTTGCGCTACTGGCTGAAGCAGCACGGCCTGACGAGCACGGCGGCGGGCGGCGGCGATGTTGCCATCAAGCCGATCGCGCCCAACTCGGCCGCCGTCCTGGCCTTCCAGTCCAAGCAGATCGCAGGGGGCTGGGAGCCGGCTCCCTACGACGTGCAGATGGTCCAGGACGGCGGTCATGCTCTGGTCAACGAGGCCAGCCTCTGGCCGCAGGGCCAGTTCGTCACCACCAACCTGGTCGCGACCCAGTCGTTCATCGCGGCGCACCCGAGCGTGATCAACGGGCTGCTGAAGGGCCAGCTCCAGGCGAACGACTTCATCAACCACAACAAGGCCGCGGCCGAGCAGGCAGCCAACACCGAGCTGGCCGCGGTGAACTCGGGCAAGAACCTGAAGGCCAGCGTGATCGCCGCGGCGTTCGCGCAGATCACCTTCACCGATGACCCGATCGCGTCCTCGCTCGCCGCCGATGCCGGCCATGCCGTCGCGGTCGGCCTGCTCCAGCCGGTCAGCAACCTCACCGGCATTTACGATCTAGGCCCGCTCAACAAGCTACTCAAGGCAGCCGGCGAGCCGCAGGTGAGCTCGTGAACGTCAGCACGCGGCGCGCACCGGCCGTTCCGGGATCCCGCGCGCCGCGGCGCGCGTCCGGTCAGATGCCGGCCGCGATCCGGCTCACCGGGGTTTCGAAGGTCTACGGCAGCGGCCGCAGCGCCCTGCTGGCGCTCGACAAGGTGTCACTCACCGTCGCGCCCGGCGAGTTCGTCTGCCTGATCGGGGCGTCCGGCTGCGGCAAGAGCACCCTGCTGTCGCTGGTCGCCGGGCTGGACACCGCGACGGCTGGCGAGATCTCGACCGCGGGCCAGCGGGTCGCCATGATGTTCCAGGAGCCTGCGCTGTTCCCCTGGCTGACCGCGGCGCGCAACGTGGAGCTTGCGCTGCGGGCCCGCGGGGTGCCCAAGGCGCAGCGGCGCCAGCGGACCGCAGACCTCCTGCGCACGGTGAACCTTGACGGGTTCGGTGACAAGCGGCCCCATGAGCTGTCGGGCGGCATGCGCCAGCGGGTCGCGATGGCGCGTGCGCTCGCCCAGGACGCCGACGTGCTGCTGATGGACGAGCCGTTCGGCGCTCTCGACGCCATGACCAGGGACCTGCTCCACGACGAGCTGGAGCGGATCTGCGCCGAGCGGACGCTGACGGTCCTGTTCGTCACGCATAACGTCCGCGAGGCGGCGCGGCTCGGTGACCGCGTGATCGTGCTGAGCAGCCGGCCCGGCCGGGTGATCGAGGAATACCTGGTGCGCAGGGATGGGCCGCGCCGGATCGACTCGGTCGAGGTGGCCGAGATGGCGGCGAGGATCACCGACCGGCTCCGGGAGGAGATGAGCCGTCATGGCGACTGACCTGCAGCGCTCTGCGATCGCTGGGCTTGACAGCCTCGAACTTGGCGGGGCCGGGGCGCAGCGCGGGCCGGGCCGGCTGGCGCGCGCCGCCTGGACGTCACTGTGGCCGAAGCTGCTCGCGATCGCGCTGGTCCTGATCATCTGGGAGCTGATCCACCTCACCGGCTGGAAGTCCTACGTGCTGAAAGGGCCGTCCACGGTGCTCGCCGACCTATGGCGCCAGCTGCACCACGCGCTGCTGTGGCGGGCCATCGGCACCACCTTGCGGCGCGCCGTGCTCGGCTATGCGCTCGCCCTGGTCATCGGCTCGGTGGTCGGCGTGCTCGTCGCGCGGATCCCGCCGCTGCGGGCAGCTGTCGGGTCGATCATCACCGGCCTGCAGACGATGCCATCGATCGCCTGGTTCCCGTTCGCGATCATCCTGTTCGGGGAGACCACGCTCGCGATCCTGTTCGTCATGATCCTGGGCGCGGCTCCGTCGATCGCCAACGGGCTCATCACGGGCGTCGACTACACGCCCCCGCTGCTGCTGCGGGCCGGCAAGACCATCGGGCTCCGCGGCTTCGCGCTCTACCGGTTCCTCATTCTTCCCGCGTCGGTGCCTGCCTATGTCGCCGGTCTCAAGCAGGGCTGGGCGTTTGCCTGGCGGAGCCTGATGGCCGGCGAGCTCCTCGTGCTCATCTTCGGCCAGTCCTCGATCGGCCAGCTGCTCAGCCAGGACCAGGACACCTTCGACTTCGCCGGCGCGACGTCGGTCATCATCGTGATCCTGGTCATCGGGATGGCGGTCGACATGCTGTTCACCAAGCTCGACCTCGCGGTCCGGCGGCGCCGGGGCCTGCTCGACCCGGCACTGTCCGGCTGACCTGCGGGGCGCCCGGCGCGACGCAGGCTGCGCCGCAGGACGGTCAGGCACCGGCAGCGAGGGCGACGCCCAGCGGGGTCAGCTGGTGTACCAGGAACCGGCCCGTGCGGGTCGTGGCCACCAGGCCGGCCGCGCGCAGCACCGCCAGGTGCTCGCTGGTGCTGCTCACCGGGATCTGGCACCGTGCGGCCAGGCCCGTGGTGGAGGCCGGGTCAGCGAGCGCGGTGAGCACGACGGCCCTGGTCTTGCCGATCAGAGCGGCCAGGTCGCCATCGGATTGCGCGGGCGGCTGCCAGATCCGGGCGATCCCGCGGGCGGAGTAGATCACCGCCGGCGGGTTGAACGACACGCCCGCACCCGGCCAGGCGAAGACACTGGGCACCAGCACGAGCGTTCCGCCCGACACGTCGACCTCGTGACTCTCGTGCTGAGCACTGATCGCGAAACTGAGCGCGCCATCGCGCCAGGACAACTTCGGGTCCAGATCATTGAGGGTGGCGGCGATCCCGGCGGCCGCCAGCTGCCTGGCCCGGAAAGTGATGTCGGTGTCCAGGACATCGCGCAGCTGCGGCCACCACGGCTCGACGAGTGCCGACCACGCCCGGCGCAGCATCGCGGCGAGCAGGTCCCGGGTCTGCGCAGGATCCGCGGAGGGGTCCGGGAGGCCGCGCCGCGCGCCGCGCCCGGCGCGATAGCTGTCCAGGCTCAGCTTCAGCTCGGCGGCGACTCGCTCCGGGGGAGTGGCCCGGACGCGGTCAAGCTCGGCGTCGATCTCGGTGAAGGGGCCCGCCGGCGCCGGAGAGAGGAAGTCGGGCTGATAGCCGGCCGCTGACAGCAGCGCGAGCAGCGGATCGATGCCGAGTTCCGGGAGCCGGCCGCGGACCTGGCGCTGCCATGGCAGGTGGTAGCCCTCGCCGCCGGGGAGCACCAGCGACCTGAGCGCGTCGGCCGTCTCGGTCAGCGGCGAGATCGCGAACCTGCACTGCAGCATGTCCTCGGCGCGGAAGCGGAAAACGACGCCCATGAGGCCATCCAGTTCGGTCAGGACCGAAATTACTGCGCCAGTCTACCCGGCCAGGCACCGTGGGCGCATGGGCAAGCACGACGCCGGCCGGCGGTGCGGGCTGCTGCGCGAGGCGCCGCGATTCCGCTACTTGTGGCTCAGCCGGACGATCTCGTCCACCGGGATCGGCATGAGCCGGGTGGCGCTTGTGCTGCTCGCCAGCCCGCATGGCCCGGCCACGGTCAGCGCCGTCCTGCTCGCCAGCACCCTGCCGCAACTGCTCGGCCCGGTCGCGGGCGCGGTGGCCGACCGGGTGGATCAGCGGCGGCTGCTGGCCGGATGCGAGGCAGGGCAGGGCGTGATCTACGCGGTGATCGCCGTGGCCAGGCCGCCGGTACCGGTGCTGCTGCCGCTGGTGGCCGTGGCCGGGCTGCTGGCCACCCTGTTCTCGCCGGCCGGCAAGAGCAGCGTCCCCCGCCTGGTGCCCGCGGACCGGCTGCCCCGCGCCAACGCCCTGCTCGGTATGGCCCTGAACCTGCAGCTCATGGCGGGGCCGGCGATCGGTGGCCTGCTGGTCGGGCTGGCCGGCCCGCCGGCCGCTTTCGGCGCCAACGCCGGGACGTTCGCCGCCTCGGCCCTGCTGCTGGGGCGTCTTGGGCCGCTGCCGCCCGCGCCGCCCGCCGCGCCAGCGCCGGCCACCAGCCGGGGCGGCCTGATGTCCGAGACGTGGGCCGGGCTCAGCTACGCTGCGCGGGCGCCCGTTCCGCGCTCGCTGGTCCTGGCTACCCTGCTCTTCGTGTCGTTCGCCGCGATAGACAACGTGGCGCTCGTGTTCCTTGTCTCCCGCGACCTGCACGGCTCAGCGGCCGGGTACGGCGCCGTGGTCGCCGCGTTCGGTACCGGGATGCTCGCGGCATCGCTGGCGCTGGCCATGGTGGCGGCCCGGCGGCCGCCGCAGCAGTGGCTGATCGGCGGGATCGCCGCCGGAGCGGCCGGCACTGCCGGCACCGGCCTGGCCGCATCGATCGGCCTGGCGTCGGTTGCCCAGGCCGTCGCAGGGGCGGGGAACACCGCGGACCTGGTGGGCACCGACACCCTCATCCAGCAGGTGGTGCCCGCCCACCTGCTCGGCCGGGTCTTCGGCGCGGTCTACACGGCGGCGCAGGCTGGCTCCGGGATCGCTTACGCCGCCGCGGCCCCCCTGGTCGCGCTGACCAGCCCCAGGATCGCGTTCTTCATCGCCGGAACCGGCATGCTGACCGGCCTGCTGGTACTGATACCGGCCCTGCGGGCCGCAAAGCGCGGCCCAGGTGCCAGCGGCAAGCCCCGTCCGGCCGATCCGGTCACCGGGCCTGCGGGCCTGGCTCCGGCAGGCCCGCAGTGACCCGCTGGAGCCCGGTGTAGACGTTCATCGAGGCGCCGCGCAGGAACCCGACCAGCGTCAGCCCGGCCCGCTCGGCCAGCTCGGCCGCGAGCGACGACGGGGCTGACACCGCCGCGAGCACCGGGATGCCAGCGGTGACAGCCTTCTGCACCAGCTCGAAGGAGGCTCGTCCGCTCACCAGCAGGATGCATCCGGCCAGCGGCAGCCGCCCGTCCCGCAGTGCCCAGCCCACTACCTTGTCCACCGCGTTATGCCTGCCGACGTCCTCCCGCACGGCGAGCAGGCCGCCGTCGCCGGCAAATAGCGCGGCCGCGTGCAGCCCGCCGGTGGCCGAGAACACCCGCTGTGCGCGCCGGAGCCGGCCGGGCAGTTCGGCCAGCAAGGCGGGCCGGACCCGGAACTGATCAGCGGAAAGGTCAAAATCCGGCAGAACGGATAGTTCCTCGATACTCGCCTTCCCGCAGACGCCGCACGCGCTGGTGGTCAGGAAGTTCCGGCGCAGCTCCGGCGCCACCGTGACGCCCGGGCTCAGGGTGACATCAGCGATGTTGCCCGCGCCGTCGTGGCCGGAATGGCCGCAGCTGCCGGCACTGCAGATCCTGATCGCGGCGATCTGGCCGGCCCTGCGGACGACGCCCTCACCGACCAGGAAGCCAGCGGCCAGGTCGATGTCGTCGCCCGGGGTGCGCATCGTCAGGGCCACCGCGGCGCCGTTGACCCTGATCCCCAGCGGCTCCTCGGTGGCGAGCAGGTCAGCGCGCGGCGCGGCCCGATCGGGTAGCGAGATCCGCAGCACCCGCCGCCTGGCCGTCCGCCCGGTCATCGCCTCGCCTCCTGAACCGCTGCCGCCCTGGCGCGCCGCCGGACCCGCCGGCCCGGCGCGCAGTCACGGCCGCTGGCATTGTCGCGCGTCCCTGCGAGGATAGGCCGGCAGCCCGCTCGCCGGTGCGGCCGGACAGCAGGCCCCCGGTACCGCGCCGGTCCCGCCAGGTGTGTGCCGCAGCGGCCGCCACCAGGGCCAGCGCGACCAGGCCCGTGACGACGAAGATGTTCCAGGTGATCAGCTGCAGGCCGTGCAGGTGAAAAATCACCAGCCTGCCGTGCGGATGGCTGAAGAAGCCGATCAGGCCGTGCGGGACAAAGGCCCGCCGCCCGGTCCAGTCGGCTGGCCAGTCGGCGAAGACGGCCGCCAGCGCCACCGTGGCCGCCCAGTATGCCCACCGGGCCGGCCCGCGGGCGCGCAGCGCCATATCGGCGAAGATGACCAGCAGCGGCACGATCCACACCCAGTGGTTGTCCCAGCTGATCGGCGAGACAAGCATTCCGGTCAGCGCGCAGGTCACCCAGCCGGCCGTAGGCCGGCCGGCGCGGGCCAGCAGCGCCGCGGCCGTCAGGCCGAGAGCGGCGACGAGGGCGGCGGCCGCCAGCCACAACGGGATGACCATGCTGGCGCTGACCCCCGTCCGGATCACGAGGCCGCGCAGCGACTGGTTCAGCCAGGACCCGAGACTGAGGTTCGTGAAGTTGCCGGCATGCAGGAAGTATCCGGTCAGCCAGAAGGTCGCCGATTCGTGCGGCAGGATGACGAAGCCGATGACGACGGTAGCGGCGAACGCCGCCGCCGCGACCGCTGCCTGGCGCCGCTTCCCTGCGAGCAGCAGGTACGGGATGAACAGCAGCGGCACGAGCTTGATGCCTGCCGCGATGCCGATGCCGATGCCCTTCCACCGGCGTCCGTCGGGCTGGCAGAGATCCCAGGCAATCAGCGCCATCAGGACGAGCTCGATCTGGCCGAGCTGGATGGAGCGCAGCACCGGCTCGGTCCATAGCGCCATCGCGGACAGGCCGAGCGTCACTGCCGCCCGGCCGCGGCCGCGCCAGCCGAGCTGCCCGAATGCCAGCCAGGCCGTCACCACCATCGCCGCGATGCTCCCGGCGGTCATCAGCCACTTCAGGGCCGTCCAGGGCAGCAGCGAGGCAGCAGCAAAGCCGAGCGCCGCGAACGGCGTATACAGATACTTCATGCCCGGCACGAACTGCCACGTATACAGGCCCGCCTTGGCATGAGCATGCCGCGTGATAAGGCCCGCGTTGTTGTAGATGTTGAGATCAAACCAGGTCAGGGTCATTCTGAGCGGATGCCCGGCCACGTCCGCCGCATAGGCGGCGAGCGCGAGGCCGAATACCGCGGCCGCGGCCGCAAGGACCCGCCCGCCCGGCCGCCGGCTCACGGGCGCGGCGCTGACGGGACTGGCGAGGCCGGGCCCTGCCTGTGCCATCGCCGTCCTTCCCTGCCGTCGACGTGTCATTACCTGAGCGCTGCGCACGGCCGCACTCCGCGCGCGCCACTCACGCGCGGCCTGCCGCCAGGATATTTCCTGGCGGCGCTACCGGAGGCATATAGGTCAGATGCGGGTCAGAAGAGCGTCAGATGCGAGTCAGAGCCGCCCGCCCCGCCGCGATGCGGGCCGCGGCCGCGAGCCCGACGGCGAGCATCGCCAGGCCGGCCACTACAAAGAGATTCCAGCTGATCAGCTGGATGCCGTGCAGGTGATAGATCTCGTTCGCCGGGTGCGGGCCAGCGAAGAAGCCAACCAGGCCATGCGGAACGAAGGCCATCGGCCCGGTCCAGTCCTCCGGCCAGCCGCCGAACACCCCCGCCACCGCACCCCCGAGCACCCAGTACGCCCACCGGGCCTGGCCGCTGGCGCGGACCGCCAGGTCGGTCAGCACGACCAGCACCGGCACGACCCACACCCAGTGGTGATCCCAGCTGATCGGCGACACGAGCAGTCCGGTCAGGGCGCATACCACCCAGCCCGCAACCGGGCGCCCGCACCGGTGCAGTAGTGCCGCGGCGCCCAGGCCGAGCGCCGCGGTCAGTGCCGCGGCCGACAGCCACACCGGAGTGGCTGCGGCCGTCCCCAGCGCCCTGGTGATGAGGGCCAGCAGCGACTGGTTCAGCGGCGCCGCCACGCCGCCGACATTGCCCGGGTGCAGGAAATAGCCAGTCAGCCACCATTTTGCCGATACGTGCGGCAGCAATATGAAGCCGATCGCCACCGTGACGGCGAATGCCGCTGCGGTGGCGGCGGCCTGGCGCAGCTTCCCGCACAGCGCGAGATAGATGATGAAGATGAGCGGAACCAGCTTGATCCCGGCGGCTAGCCCGACGCCAGCGCCTTTCCACCACCGCCGATCGTCCTGGCAGAGGTCCCACACGATCAGCGCCATCAGCAGCAGCTCGATCTGGCCGAGCTGCAGAGCCCGCAGCGCCGGCTCTGTCCACAGCGACAGCGCGGCGACCGCGAGTGCCGCCGCGGTGCGGTCCCGGCCGCGCCAGCCCAAAGCGCCGAATTCCAGCCAGGTGATCACCGGCAGCGCGGCGATGCTGGCCACCGTCATAAGCCAGTGCCGGATCAGCACCGGCAGCTCAGAGCCCACCGCGAACAGCAGGGCGGCGAACGGCGTGTAAGTGAACTTGATGCCCGGGCTGAGCCGCCAGCTGTACAGCGTGGCGGGCTCACGGCGGACGATCAGGCCCGCGTGGTCGTAGACGCCGAGATCGAACCAGTTCAGTAGCCCGGCGTGGAACGCGGTGTCGGCTGCGAACGCCGCCAGCGAAACCACGAACGCCGCGGCGGCGAGCGCGACAACGGCGCGGCCGGGCCGGAGCGGGCAGGAGCTCGCCACCCGGACAGGATAGGGGCACGACCGGCCGGACCCGCCGCCTACCGGATGATCAGCACGGCATCGCGGGCCGGCACCAGCTCGCCGATCACCGCCGCTCCCGGCAGCTCGCCGGCCACCAGCAAGCCGCCGGACGTCTGCGCGTCGGCGAGCAGCAGCAGGTCCTCTTCGCCCAGGGCGCCGAAGTCCGCATGCGGCGCCACCCAGTCCAGGTTCCGCCGGCTGCCCCCGGGGAGGTACCCGGCGCGCAGCGCAGCTCGCGCCTCCGCCAGCACCGGCACCGCCGCGTGGTCGATGACCGCGCTGACCCCGCTCGCCCTGGCCAGCTTGAACAGGTGGCCGAGCAAGCCGAAGCCGGTCACGTCGGTGGCGCAGCGAGCGCCTGCCGCCAGCGCTGCCCGGCTGGCACCGGCATTGAGCGCCGTCATCACGTCGACCGCCTCCCGGCTGACCTCGCCGGTGGCCTTGAGCCGGGCATTGAGGATGCCGGTTCCTATCGGCTTGGTGAGGCACAGCGGGAGCCCGGCCACTCCGGCGTCGATGCGCAGCAGCGCGCCAGGGTCGGCAAGACCGGTCACCGCCATGCCGTACTTCGGCTCCGGGTCATCGATGCTGTGACCGCCGGCCACATGACAGCCCGCGGCGCTGGCGAGGTCGTAACCGCCGCGTAGCACCTCTGCGGCCAGCTCGATGGGGAGCTTGTCGCGCGGCCAGCCGAGCAGGTTCAGCGCGATCAGCGGCTCCCCGCCGACCGCATAGACGTCGGACAGCGCGTTGGCCGCGGCGATCCGGCCGAAGGTGTAGGCGTCGTCGACGACGGGCGTGAAGAAGTCGGCCGTGGCGACGATAGCCCGGTCCGCGCTGATCCGGACCACGGCGGCATCGTCACCGTTCTCGACGCCGATGATCAGGTCCGGCGCCGGGTGCTCGGGGATCAGCCGCGCGACGGCCGCCTCCAGCTCACCGGGAGGGATCTTGCAGGCACAGCCGCCGCCGCGGGCGTACTGGGTAAGCCGGACGCTCGTCATGCCTGCAATGTAGCGACCCGGCCACGGGGCCAGCGCCTTAGGCTTTCTGTTGCACTAGCGGCGGCCGGCGTGGTGGCATGCGGTCGGGCATTATTTCCAGGCGGGCGGAGGTACGCGGTGACCATCGATGTGCTGCAGCAGCGGGCGGAGCTCGAGAACGCGATCAAGGGCAAGACGATCTGCGATCACCTCGCGCAGACGGCCCAGAAGTGGGCCGCTGAGCCCGCATTCTCTGACCGGGACGGCGGCCCCTGGCAGACCATCACCTGGGCACAGGCCCGTCAGCAGGTGCTCGAGCTCGCCGCTGGCTTTGTCGCCCTGGGGCTGCAGCCGGGCGAGCGGGTGGCGCTGATGCTGCCCAATCGCGTCGAGCATGTCCTGGCGGACCTGGGCGCGGTGCACGCGGGCGGCGTACCTGTCACGTTCTACGTCACCCTGGCCGCCGGCCAGATCGCCTACATGGCCGCCGACTGCGACGCGCGGATCGCGGTGCTTGACGGCACGGCCGAGCTGGAGCGCTGGCAGCCGGTACTGGACCGGCTGCCCGGCCTGAAGAAGATCATTGTCAGGGACCCCGCTGCCTGCCCTGCCGGTGAGCCATACCTGAGCTGGCACGATTTCACTGCGCTCAGCCGTGCGCGGTTCGCCGCCGCGCCGGGCACGGTTGAGCAGCTGGCCGGCCGCCTGACCCCGGACGACCCGGTCACCCTGCTCTACACCTCAGGGACAACAGGAAATCCCAAGGGCGTCATCATCACCCACCGCAGCGTGCTCTATGAGCTCATGACGACCAACGCCTCCGGCAACCTGATCCCGCACGTCCGCTGGGTGTCCTACCTGCCGCTCGCCCACATCGCGGAGCGGATGCTGACCATCTACCTGCCCATCCATGCCGGCGGGCACGTCCACTTCTGCCATGACGCGAGCACCGAGCTGGTGGCCACGATCGGCGCGGTCAAGCCGACATCGTTCTTCGGGGTGCCCAGGGTCTGGGAGAAGGTGCAGGCCGGCATCCAGGCGCTGCTCGCCGCTGAGCAGGACCCTGGCAAGCGCGCCGCGGTCGACGCGGCAATGAACACCGGCCGGCGCTATATCGAGAGCTGCCAGTTCGGCCAATCCGCCACTGATGACCTCGCGGCCGCGTTCCGCCAGGCGGACGAGAGCATCCTGCGGCCGATCCGCTTGCTGCTCGGCCTCGGCGATGCGGAGGTACTGCTGAGTGCGGGGGCGCCGCTGCCGATCGAGGTGGCCGCCTTCTTTGCCGGCCTGGGCATGAAGATCCTGGACGTGTACGGCATGACGGAGACGACCGGGGCGTTCACCTCCAACACCACGGCTGCCTTCAGGCTGGGCACCGTCGGCCGGGCGGTGGCGGGCACCGAAATCACCATCACCGACGACGGCGAGATCCTCACCCGCGGCCCGCTGAATACTCCCGGGTACCTGAACCTGCCCGAGCGGACCGCCGCTCTCATCGACTCCGGCGGCTGGCTGCACACCGGCGACATCGGGTCGCTGGACGCGGACGGCTTCCTGTCGGTGGTGGACAGGAAGAAGGAGCTCATCATCACCTCGGGCGGGGAGAATATCTCGCCAGCGGGGATTGAGAACCTGCTCGTCGCGCATCCGCTGATCGGCCAGGCGCTGGCCTACGGCGATCAGCGCAACTATGTCGTCGCGCTGCTGACCCTTGACGGCGAGGTGGCCCCGGCCTGGGCCAGGGCCCGCGGGATCGACGCGGTGTCGCTAGCCGAGCTCGCCGAGCACCCGGTGGTGCTCGCTGAAGTCACGGCGGGCGTCGCGGATGCCAATAGCCGCCTCGCCCGCATGCAGCAGGTCAAGAGGTGGCGGCTGCTGCCGGTGGAGTGGACGGCGGAGAGCGAGGAGCTGACCCCGACCCTGAAGCTCAAGCGCCGGATCGTCCACGCCAAGTACGCCGACGTCATCGCGGCGCTCTACGAGAGCTGACCGCTACCGGTAGCTGGCCACCGCCGGGCTGCGTTCCGCGGCTGCCTGCCCGGTAGGGTCAGCTGCGGAGGCGTCCGGGTGCCTGGTGGCCCCCCCGGTCTTCAAAACCGGTGGACGGCGCGCTGCGTCGTCGGCGGGTTCGATTCCCGTCCGCCTCCGCCACGCCGCTAGAATTAGATGTGGCCCTGGTCGGGCGGCGCGGCGGACGGGGCCTGCTCGGTCGAGGCCGGGGACTGCCCGGGTGCGGCCGGGAATTGCTCGGTCGGGGCCGGGACCTGGCCGGTCGGGGCCGGGAACTGCTCGCGTGAATGCTGGGACTGATCCGGGGCGGACTGATCCGGAGCGGACTGGTCCGGGCCCGATGGTGCGGGCTGGCCGCCGGGCGGGTACTGGCTTGTCATCGTCGGGTAGTCCTCGTGCGCAGCGGCGTACCGATCCTGCTCTGGCTGCTCCGCAGGCACCCCGCGGCCGGTCCATGGCTCCTGGTCGCCGGCCTGGCTGCTGTCAGCGGTGGCCGCCAGGGTGAACCTGCCGAGCGCGAGCGCGGCAAAGAACACGATCAGCACTCCGGTCCCGGTGAAGAACCCGAGCCCCTCGAGGAACTGCCGCGTGCTCGTGGCAGTGCCCCCGGCGGCGGCGCCGACTGGGACCCCCGGATTGATGGAGCCGTTCTTGACGAGCTGTGCGGTGATCGCGGCGCCGGCCACGAACCAGGCGCCCCCGAGCGCGGCCAGGAAGGCGAAGAGCCCGCCCACGACCCGGCTCCTGCTCGTCAGGACCACCAGGCCGCCGAGCACGGCAGCGAGGCCGGGCGCGACCTCCAGCCACAGCCTGCCCGATGTGTATGCCCAGGTCCGGTCCGGCGTGTAGGCGTAGTGAAAGTACGGGCCGACAAACGGAGCCAGCGCACCCCAGGCGCCAAGCAAGATCAGCAGCAGCCCGCTGAGCACGCCGCGGGTCCGCGGCATGGATCCGGTAACAGCCATCGCGCTCACTTCCTGCCTTCTTCGAGCATTAAGACTTGCACAACCCTGATACCCAGTGGTCGGCGAGATGCAAAGTGCTGGTAAATGGGCATAGAAGAGGATGACATGCGGGCGTCCCCGCAGTCACGGTGCGGGTATGGTCACGCTCGTGGATGTCCGCAGGCTCGTGCCGCGCACCGATGCGGTGCTCGCCGATCCGCGCCTGGCAGCCGCAGAGCAGCGTCTCGGGCGGCCACTAGTGATCGGCGCCGTCCGGCGGGCCCAGCAGGAGGCCCGATGCGGTGCCATTGCCCCCGCGGAGGTTCCCGACGCGGCGGTCGCGGCCCTGCCGGCCTCGGCGGCCACGCTGACTCCGGTCATCAACGCGACCGGCGTGCTGCTGCATACCAATCTCGGGCGGGCACCGCTCTCGGCGGCCGCCATCGAGGCGGTGCGGGTGGCGGCGAGCTGCACGGACCTGGAGTTCGACCGCGCCACCGGCGCGCGGGGCAGGCGGGGGGCCGGGGCGCTCGCGGCCCTGGCGCGCGGCGTACCCGCAGCCGAAGCCGTGCATGTGGTGAACAACAACGCGGCCGCTGTCGTGCTCGCGGCCACGGCGCTGGCCGCCGGGCGTGAGATCATCGTCAGCCGGGGCGAGCTGATCGAGATCGGGGACGGCTTCCGCCTCCCTGACCTGCTGGAATCGACCGGCGCGCGGATCCGCGAGGTCGGCACGACCAACCGGACGACCGCCGCCGACTACGCCGCTGCCATCGGGCCGGACACGGCTTTCGTGCTGAAGGTGCACCCGTCGAACTACCGCATCGAGGGCTTCACCGCCAGTGCCGGGATCGCCGACCTGGCCGCGCTGGGCGTCCCCGTCGTCGGCGATATCGGGTCGGGCCTGCTGGCGCCGCATCCGCTGCTGCCCGGCGAGCCCGATGCCGATTCATGGCTGCGGGCCGGCGCCGCACTGGTGACAGCGAGCGGCGACAAGCTGCTCGGCGGCCCGCAGGCAGGCCTGCTGCTCGGTACCGCCAGCCTGATCAGCGCGCTGGCCAGGCATCCGCTGGCGCGGGCGCTGCGGGTGGACAAGATGACCTTTGCTGCCCTGGAGGCGACGCTCGCCGGGCCGCCGGTGCCGGTGGTGCAAGCGCTGGCGGCCCCGCTCGGGTTGCTCTGCGATCGTGCCGAACGGCTGTCGGGAGTTCTGGCGGCGGCGGGTATCGACTCTTGTCCGGTGCCGAGCAGCGCTGCCGTGGGCGGTGGCGGGGCCCCGGGTATCGACCTCCCCAGCGCGGCGGTAAGCCTGCCCGCGGAGCTCGCGCCGCGGCTGCGCGCGGGCGCAGCGGTCGGGCGAGGCGGGCTGCCGGCGGTCATCGGCAGGATCGAGAACGGCAGGCTGCTCCTTGATCTGCGGGCGGTGCCGCCCGGTGACGACGGGCACCTTGCCGCGGCGGTCATTGCGGCGGCCGGATAGCTGCCATGCAGGTCATCGCCACCGCTGGGCACGTGGATCACGGTAAGTCGGCGCTGGTGCGCGCGCTCACCGGCACCGACCCCGACCGCTGGGCGGAGGAACAGCGCCGCGGCCTGACCATCGATCTTGGCTTCGCCTGGATGACGCTGCCCTCCGGCGAGCGGCTGGCCTTCGTTGACGTACCCGGTCACGAGCGCTTCGTGCCGAACATGCTGGCCGGGATCGGCCCGGTCCCGGCAGTGCTGTTCGTCGTGGCGGCCGACGAGGGCTGGATGCCGCAGTCAGCCGAGCATCTTGCTGCCCTCGACGCCCTCGGCGTGCGCCACGGCCTGCTGGCGGTGACCCGCGCCGATCTGGCCGATCCGGGGCCGGCGGCCGCGGCGGCCACCCGGCAGATCGCCGCGACCAGCCTGGGGCCGGTGGAATGCGTCGCGGTGAGCGCCGTCACCGGTGACGGCATGCCCGCGCTCACCGCAGCGCTGGACCGCCTCGCGACAGGCCTGCCGCCGGCAGATCCTGGCGCCCCGGTCCGGCTCTGGGTGGACCGCGCATTCAGCATCACGGGCAGCGGGACCGTGGTGACGGGGACATTGCCGGCGGGCACCATCCGCGCCGGTGACGAGCTGGTCCTGACGCCATCCATGCGGCCCGTCCGGATCCGGGCGATCCAGTCCCTCGGCGAGCCCGCGGCCGCGGTGACCGGGGTAGCCAGGGCCGCGCTCAACCTGCGCGGTGTCAGCCAGGACTCAGTCGCCAGGGGGATGGCCCTGGTGCAGGCGGGCCGGTGGACCCTCACCGACGTCATCGACGTGCGGCTGTGCACGGGCGCCGGCCAGCAGGACGCAGGCGGCGGGCTGCCGCCGGCCCTGACGCTGCACGCAGGATCGGCTCGCACGCTGGCCCGGGTACGACCGCTGGGCGATGGCCGGATCGTCAGGCTGACCCTGAGCGACCCGCTGCCGCTGCATGTGGGCGATCGGGTGCTGCTGCGTGACCCGGGCGCCGTCCGGCGGTCCCGCGCCGCGCCAGGCGCAGGCAGCGCACCTGCGCGGGACAAGCCTGCCGTCGCCGGCGCCGTGGTCCTCGATGTCGCGGCGCCGCCGCTGACCCGCCGCGGCTCCGCTGCCGCCGCGGCCAGGCAGCTCGCGTCCTGGCCCGATCAGCCCACCGCCGGGGATCTCCTGGGCCGGCACGGCCTGCTGCGTGCCAGCACCCTGGTCGCGATGGGCGTCGTCCAGCACCCGGCACCAGTCTGCGGGGAATGGCTCGCCGATCCTGGCCGCTGGGCGGAGCTGGCCCACTGCCTGGCCGAGGCACTGACAGCGCACGCTGCGCGCGCCCCCCTTGCTCCGGGGCTGACGCTGGAGGCGGCGCGGGCGGCCCTGCGGCTACCCGATCGCCGGCTGGTGGAGGCGCTGGCGAAGCCGCCGCTGACCATCTCCGGCGGCATCGTCGGCGTGGCCGTCGCCGCGGGGCTGCCCGGAGCCCCGGCGCTGCCGGTTGCGGTCAGGTCGGCGGTGCGGGTGATCCGCGCGGAGCTCGCGGCGGCTCCGTTCGCCGCGCCCGCCGCCGAACGGCTGCACCGGCTGGGCCTTGATGTCCGGGCGATAGCGGCAGCCGAGCGTGCCGGGATGCTGCTGCGGATCAGCGACCAGATCGTGCTCGCGCCCGGCGGGGACGAGGCGGCCGCCGGCATCCTCGCCACGCTCCCGCAGCCGTTCACCGCCGCCGCTGCACGGCAGGCGCTCCAGACCACCAGGCGGGTGGTGATTCCGTTGCTGGAACATCTCGACCGGATCGGCGTCACCGAGCGGCTGCCAGACGACCGCCGGAAAGTCCGGCCGCGCCAGCAGCCAGCACCGGCCCGCCCGGCGCCGGCGCTCAGCGGCTGAATCTCGACGCTGCCCAGGTCGCGGGCTCCGCCGGGGGCTGGCCGGCCGAGATCCACCGGGCCAGCACGGCGGCGGTGGCCGGCGCGTTGAGGATGCCGGTGCGGAAGTGACCCGAGGTGAGCCACGCGTTCTCCAGGCCAGGAACCCGGTCGATAACCGGGCGCCGGTCCGGATGCCGGGGCCGGAAGCAGCACCACTGGTAGGCAATGGGCAGGCCGGCCAGCGCCGGCAGCGCCGCGGCCAGCCCGTCCATGATCGACTCGATGACCTCGCCTTGCACGGCCGGGCTCTCGTCGCCGACATCGAAGGTGCCGCCGGCCAGCAGCCGTCCGTCCTCGATCTGGGTAGCGATGGGCGCCACGATGCCGGGCAGCACGACGGACGCCGGCCCAGTAACCAGCAGATGGCCCTTGACCCGGTCGGACGGGATGCTCAGCGGCAGGCCGTCGAGGACAGGCGGCTGGCCAGTGGCGAAGACGACCACCCCAGGGTGAATCTCGCCGGCCGACGTCAGGACGCTGCGGACCCGGTCAGCCCTGATCGTGACGCCGGTGGCCGCGACCCCGGTGACCACCGCGGGCAGGCCGGCCGCCAGCCTGGCCACCGCCCGCAGCGGGTTGACCCGCGCCTGGCGGCGGATCAGCGCGCCCTCCATCGACCGGGCCAGGCCGGGAATCAGCTGCGCCACCTGGCCGGGAGCAAGCCATTCGACCGCAGGCGGCTGGTGCGCCGCGAAACCACCCGGATGCGGCGCAAGCCCGATCCAGTCAATCTCGATCAGCCCGACGCCGCCCGGCACGCTCTGCTCGAGTTCCCGCCACCGCTCGAGGCTGGCGCGTTCCAGATCGACGAGCGGCTCCGGGTCACTCCACTGATGCGGCTCAGGGATCAGCAAGCCGGTCGCGCCTCCGGTTGCCCCGGCGCCAAGCCGTCCCGTCTCGATCAGCAGCACCGAGCCGATCCCGGCCTGATGGCAGGCGGCCGCGGTAGCGACGCCGACGATGCCGCCGCCGACGACCAGTACGTCCGGCCGGAAATCGGGGATATCGCCGTCACCCCTGCCGAGCGCCGCCCGTTCCGCCGCCGCGAGCTGATCGCGCCAGATCGCGCCTCGCACGGTCATGCTGCCCACCCGTCAGGTCTGATTCGGCTTCGCCGGCGGGCTCAGCCGCTGCGACCGCACGGACCCGTGCTGGCCGGTGCAGCGGTGGCCGGCGTCAGCAGATGCTACCGGGCGCCGCCAGGCCGGAGCGCGCCCGTCTCCATCGCCCTGGCCACCGCGGCCGTGCGCCCGGAGACGCCGAGCTTGGCGCAGGCCCGCAGCAGATGCGTCTTGACGGTCGCCTCGCTGATGAAAAGGCTCCTGCCGATGTCGGAATTGGTCAGCCCGCGGGCGGCCAGGGCGAGTACCTCGCTCTCCCGCGCCGACAGCTGCTCAGGCTGCGGGCCGCGCGCAGGATGTCAGCGTCGGTGTCGTAGGTGGTCAGGACCAGCACCCGGATCTCCGGCCGCTCGATGGCCAGCCGGGCAATCGCGGCCACCCCGCCGCCGCCCGGCATCCGCAGGTCCATGAGTATGACGTCCGGCTGACACAGGGCCGCCATCGCGACCGCCTCGGTGCCGGACGCCGCCTCGCCGGCGATCTGGATGCCCGCCGCGCCGGCGAGCATCCCGCGCAGCCCTTCCCGGACCACCGGGTGATCATCGGCAACCAGGACCCGGATGATGTCGCTGGTAGCCGGCCCGGTGTCGCGGGTCATCCCGGCACCGCCACGCTGGCCGACGTGCCAGCCCCCGGCGAGCTGCATACCGTCAGGGTCCCGCCCGCCTCCGCCGCCCGCAGCCGCATGCCGTGCAGGCCGTAGCCGCCGTTCACCCGGGCCGGATCAAAGCCGGTCCCGTCATCGCAGATCTCCAGCCGGACTTCGTCCTGGCCGTAGGCGAGCCGGACCACCGCGCGCCGCGCGGCAGCGTGCTTGCGGACATTGGCCAGCGCCTCCTGGCACACCCGCAGCAGCACCACCTCCGTGCCCGTGGCCAGCGATCGCGGCACGCCACCGACCTCGAAGTCCGCGATGTCCGCGATGCTCAGGTCGGGGAGACCCGGACCGGATTGCGCCACGATGCCGATCCGCGCGCGCCAGCAGCGGCCCGCCCGGCCGCCGGTGGCCGGGTCGGTGCCGAGCACGCTCACCTCGCCAGCGTCCCGCTGCCGGTATCCCGCCATGTTCTCGATGGCGGTGGTCTTGCCCGCGCCGTTCGACCCGAGCAGGGCGACGACCTCGCCACGCTGGATATCGAGGTCGATCCCGCACAGCGATGTCACATCGCCGTAGCCCTTGCGCAGTCCTCGGACGCGGACTGCGCCCGCTGCCGTTTTCGTCATAAGGCCAGCATCTCCGGGCCGGACGCGGACCACAGCCGGCCAGGCGGTTAGGCCGCCATCATCTGTTTGGCGGACACCTGGCCGGGGCGGGGCGGGAACGAAATCGGCGTCGGGTGCCTTGATGATGGTGCGGCGCGATCGCTGGTTGCGCATGTTGCGCACGTAGGCTGGTCGTTGCGCCGGATATGTTCCCGGGCGTGGAGGTGGTGCCGTGCTTGCCGACTCGTTCGGACGGGTGGCTACCGACCTCCGGGTGTCCCTGACCGACCGGTGCAACCTGCGCTGCAGCTACTGCATGCCGCCCGAGGGCCTGGACTGGCTGCCGAACCCGTCGCTGCTGACCGACGACGAGGTGGTGCGGCTGATCGGACTGGCGGTCGAGCGGCTCGGCATCACCGAGGTCAGGTTCACCGGGGGAGAGCCGCTGCTGCGCCGCGGGCTGCCGGGGATTGTCGCGGCGGCCGCCGCGCTGCGCCCCCGGCCGGAGATCTCGCTGACCACCAACGGCATCGGGCTGGACCGGCTGGCGGCACCGCTGCACACGGCGGGCCTGGACCGGATCAACGTCTCGCTGGACACCCTGCGGCCTGCCACCTTCCAGCGGCTGTCCCACCGGGACCGGCTGGACGACGTGCTGGCCGGCCTGGCGGCTGCTGCGGCGACCGGTCTGGCGCCGATCAAAGTCAATTCCGTGCTGATGCGCGGCGTCAACGACGATGAGGCGGCGCCGCTGCTGCGGTTCTGCCTGGAGCGGGGCTATCAGCTGCGGTTCATCGAGCAGATGCCGCTGGACGCGCAGCACGGCTGGCGACGCGAGGACATGATCACCGCTGATGAGATACTGGCGGCGCTGACGGCCGACTTCAAGCTGACCGCGGATGATCCCGCAGGCCGCGGATCTGCGCCCGCGGAAGCGTTCCTGGTGGACGACGGGCCGCAGCGGGTCGGCGTGATCGGCTCGGTGACCAGGCCGTTCTGCGCGGCCTGCGACCGGGTCCGGCTCACCGCCGACGGGCAGGTCCGTAACTGCCTGTTCGCCAGGACCGAGAACGACCTGCGCGGGCCGCTGCGATCGGGTGCCGGTGATGATGAGCTGGCCGCCATCTGGCGGCAGTCCGTCGCGGTCAAGCTGCCCGGGCACGGCATCAACGATCCTGGATTCCTGCAGCCGGCCCGGCCCATGTCGGCCATCGGCGGCTGAGGGACGAGGCAGCAGTGGCGACGCCATCCCAGGCTGGCGGCTTCGACGCGATCATGCTGGCTGGCGGCCGGGCCGCCCGGCTGGGCGGCGCGGACAAGCCGGGACTCGTGGTGGCCGGCGCCACCATGGCCGCCTCGGTGGCCGCCGCGGCAACCGCGGCCGGGGCCCGCGCCGTGATAGTGGTGGGCCCGGCCAGGCCCGGGCTCGCTACGCTCAGCCCGCCGCCGCCCGGCGGAGTGTCGTTCGTCGCCGAGGACCCGCCAGGGTCCGGCCCGGTGCCAGCGCTCCGGCGCGGCATGACCGAGACTGACCGGCCTGCGGTCGTTCTGCTGGCGGCTGACCTTCCCTTCCTCCGGGCTGCGCAGATCCGGCTGCTGCTCAGCGCCGCGGGTCTGGCCGGCCGGCCAGCGACCGGGCCGCCGGCGAGCGGGCCCGGAGCAGGAATCTCCGGCGGCGGGCCTGCTGCCGGAGCGGGCGGAGCCGTGCTGGTCGACGACTGCGGGCAACCGCAATGGCTGGTGAGCTGCTGGCGCGCGGCCGCGCTCCGCGAGGCACTCGGCGCGTACCGGGATTCCTCGCTGCGCGGCTTGCTTCAGCCGCTGCTGCCGGTGCTGGTGGGCTGCCGGCTGCGCGGCGGGCAGGCGCCGCCATGGTTCGATTGCGATACCGCGGACGAGCTACGGCTGGCCCGCGGCTGGCCCGCCGCAGCAGTGCCGGGCCGGCACGCTGCGGATACGACGCGGGAGGCACGCGGATGACCACGCTCGACAGCTGGACCGAGGCGGCCTGCGCCGAACTTGGCATTGATCCGGCTATCGCCGACACGCGCGCGGTGCTCGACCTCGCGCGCGAGGTCGCCCACCGAGTCCAGCGGCCCGCCGCGCCGCTGACCGCCTACCTGCTCGGAGTTGCGGTGGGCCGCGGAACAGACCTGCACGCCGCTGCCGCCGCGCTCCAGCGGCTCGCCGGATCCTGGCCAGGACCTGACCAGACATGAGTTCCGCTGGCCCCATGGACGTTGTGCAGATGCGGGCTCGCCAGGCCGCGCTCGACCAGGCCGCCGCCGTCGCCAGGCGGGCTCAGCGGGCCTTCCTCTTCTGAGCGTCCCGGCAATTCCTCCCGGGCCCGGCTACTGCGGCGGGGCCGTTCGGCAACTCTGGCGGTCGGCTCAGCTACTGCATCCGGTGCCGCAACTCCTCCGGCCGGTGCCAGCTATCTTCAGCAGCCGGCGGCGGCGGGCGCGCGGCGGGCGCAGGTTGCCAAGACGATGATAACGATATATCTTTGACCTATCTGAGTAGTCCGGCGACTATCCACTAGGGATCCGCCGGAGCAGACAACAGGAGGCAGTAATGCATTCAGAAGACATCTGGCAACGTGGCACCGACGAGGGCGGCTGGCCGCGCCGGGGCGGCGGCCGCCGTGGCCATCCCCGGGGCCCAGGATTCCCTGGCCGGCCGGGATTTCCTGGCGGCCCGGGGGGATTGGGGGGATTCGGGCCATGGTCAGGCGAGCCGCGGATGATGCGCGGCCCCAGGGCGAAGCGGGGCGACGTCCGTGCCGCTGCACTCGCGCTGCTGGCGCAGGAGACGATGAACGGGTACCAGATCATCCAGGAGATCGGCGAGCGGAGCGACGGAGTCTGGCGGCCAAGTCCCGGATCCGTCTACCCGGCGCTGCAGCAGCTGGAGGACGAGGGGCTGATCCGTGCCCAGGCCGACGAGGGCGGCCGGCGGAGCTACCACCTCACCGAGGAGGGCCGTGGTTACGTCGAGGAGCATCCGGACGAGGTCCGCGCCCCGTGGGACGCGGTGGCAGGCTCGGTGGGCGATTCCGCCCTCGAGATGCGCAACATGCTCAGGCAGGTAGGCATCGCCGGCTACCAGGTCCTCAGCGCGGGCACCAGCGGTCAGGTCAAGCAGGCGCGCCAGATCCTGGCAGATACCCGCAAGGCTCTCTACCGGGTACTGGCCGCTGACGACGAGGAAGCTGCGGACAGTTCCGGCGAATAGTCAGGCGCATGCGCCCGCGCCTGGCCCGGCTAGGCTCGAGGCAACGGACGCGAGGGAGAAATACCGTGACAGCGCAGGCGGGTGCAAGCCCCGGCGCCGCGACAGCGCCCGGCGGACCGCAGGTCAGCGGCACCGCCGGGGCTGGCCCGGGCGGCGACGGTCACCGCCCGCAGCCGGCGATCGCGGTTGCGGGCCTGACCAAGCGATACGGCGAGGTCGAGGCTGTCCGCGGCATTGACTTTGAGGTGGCGCAGGGGGAGACCTTTGGCTTCCTCGGGCCCAACGGCGCGGGCAAGACCACCACGATCAAGATCCTTTGCACCCTGGCGCACGCCACCTCAGGTACGGCGCGGGTGGCGGGTCATGACGCGGCGACCGACCGGGACTCGGTGCGTCGCAACATCGGCCTGGTCTTCCAGGACACCACGCTGGACAGCTACCTCACGGCCGCACAGAACCTGCGATTCCACGCCGAGCTTTACGGAGTGCCGAAGGCCGCCGTGATGCCGCGGATGCGCCAGGTGATGGACATGGTCGGCCTGTGGGACCGGCGGGACAGCCTGGTCAGCACGTTCTCCGGCGGCATGCAGCGCAGGCTGGAGATTGCCCGCGGCCTGCTGCATGCGCCGCACGTGCTCTTCCTCGACGAGCCCACGGTCGGCCTTGACCCGCAGACCAGGTCCTCGATCTGGGCGTACATCAATGATCTCAAGGGCCGCGAGGATATTACGATCTTCCTCACCACGCACTACATGGATGAGGCCGAGCACTGCGACCGGATCGCGATCATCGACCACGGCAGGATCGTGGCCATCGATACCCCCGAAGCGCTCAAGGCCAGCATCGGCAAGGACCGGGTGCAGATCCATACGGCCGACGATGCTGCGGCCATCGCGGCCCTCGCGGACCGGTTCGGCATCGACGCGGCCGTCCACGAGGGCGCGGTGACATTCTCGGTGGATTCCGGCGAGGAGTTCGTGCCGAAGCTGTTCGCCGGGCTGTCTGTGCCGATCCGCTCAGTCAGTGTTTCCCGCCCGTCGCTGGACGACGTGTTCATGTCCTACACGGGCACGACGATCCGGGACGCCGAGGCATCAGGCGCCGACGCCATGCGCCAGATGGCTGCGCGCTTCCGGGGGAGGCGATAGCAGATGGCGACCCAGACCACCGGCCGCGCGACCGCGCCGGAAGCTGCCCTGGCCGAGGAGATCAGGATTGCAGTACCTGAGCAGGGCCTCCGGCACGACGTGCGGGCCGTCAGCATCATCTGGCGGCGGGAACTGATCAGGTTCTCCACCGACCGGCTGCGCGCTATTACCTCGCTGATCCAGCCGGTGCTGTTCCTGCTCGTGCTCGGCACCGGCCTGGCTTCGCTGGCGGGCCGGAGCATGCCGCCGGGCGTCAGTTTCAAGACCTTCATCTACCCCGGCGTACTGGCAATGTCAGTGCTGTTCACCGCCATTTTCTCGGCGGCCTCGATCGTCTGGGACCGGGAATTCGGCTTCCTCCGGGAGATCCTGGTCGCGCCGGTCAGCCGGGCGGCCATAGTGATCGGCAAGTGTCTGGGCGGGGCTACCATCGCCACCTTCCAGGGCGTTATCTTCCTGATCCTGGCCTGGTACGCCGATGTGCCCTATAACCCGGTGCTGATCCTCACCCTCATTGGCGAGCTGCTACTGCTGTCCTTCACGCTGACAGCGTTCGGCGTCATGATGGCCGCAAGGATCAAGCAGTTCCAGGCGTTCATGGCGCTTACGCAGATGCTGGTGATGCCGCTGTTCTTCTTGTCCGGTGCCCTGTACCCGCTGACCGGCCTGCCCGCCTGGCTCAGCGTGCTCACCCGCATCGACCCGCTTACCTATGTCGTCGGCCCGATGCGGCATGCAGTCTTCAGCCACCTGAACATCTCGCCGGCCTTCGATCAGCATCTGGCGCCCGGCATCACCTGGGGCGGCTGGCTCGTACCCGTGTGGTTTTCCCTCGGCATAGTCGCGATCATGGGGATCGGAATGATGCTCGTGGCGATTGCCGAGTTCCGTAAGACCGAGTGAGGCGAGTGCTGCGAAAACCGCAGCCGGTACCTGACTGTGCCGGAAAAAGATTGAGCGACGCCGGGTGGCTACGGGGGCAAACCACCCGGCGTCGCATTCATCGGCGCTCCGACGGGGGCCCGGAACGCCGGCAACGGTGCCCCGGCGGGGGACCAGAGCACCGGTAAGCATGTTACACCGAACCCCCCCCTTGTGCGTCAAGACCGGATTAGAAGCGGATCTCGCCACGGAGCCCGGCCGATCCTCGCTCATCGACCGTTTTCGGGGGCCCTTTTCCTGGCCAGATCAGCTCGGGCGGCCAGACTCGCCGCTGGTGCCCGCTGTGCCTGATTCGCCGGGTCCTGGCGCACGGCGCTGCGGCGCCGCGGCATCCGGCGGGCCGGCCGGGGTGAACCGGTCCGGCAGTCTCGGCTCGTAGGCCTGAAAGCCCCCGCCGCTGTTCGGCTCACGGCCGCCGTTGGCAAAGATCACCGCGAAGTAGGGGATGATGATCGCGCCCACCGCAGGGATGGCGGTAAGCCAGCCAGCCCCGTTGACGAACAGCACGACCGCTATCACGAAGCAGGCAAGCCGGATGCCCATCATCACCAGGTACCGGCGCTCACGGTAGGCAATATCGGCCGACCGCGACAGCCGCGCCTCGGTCACCATCTGGGCGCGGTCCCGCCGGGGATGGTGGATAGCTCTCACTGTTCCACGGTATGCGGGCCCGGCCGCGACGTCACCTTGGGACCGCTGCTACGGCCAGCCCGGCCGCGCTGAGGCCCGCGACATCAGCCAGGGCGTCGTCCCCGCGCAGCACGCCCTTGACCACGACGGGCAGGCCGCCGCTGATCTCGCTAAGCCAGCCGATGTCGGCGAAGGTCAGG
>ODAK010000444.1_pt1 | contig 47686 bp, 31 predicted proteins | sample 1539591 | NCBI WGS metagenome assembly ODAK01 (sample SAMEA3539303, study PRJEB22396) | soil metagenome | biome: tundra; feature: field; material: soil | place: USA | collected 2010-05 | depth 0.15 m
GCCGTACTTGCTTCCCGTCAGATCAAGTTGATCGCGCAACACGCTGAGCAGACTGATGTCCGCATCTGCGTCAATGGTGCGGGGGCTTCCATTCACATTTAGCTTCGTAACCTGAGCCATGCGAAAACCTCGTCATCGGAGGGATGCTGAGGCAGAAGAACTCTAGGGCAACTGAGCACCCGTTGGCGTCTCTGAGCCTCGCGTCCAACAATGATATACCTGAAGAAAATTCATGGTAAGGAAGGCGACGCCCAATGATTCGCTCCGGATGAGGACGTTTGTGGCAATCGCGACGCCTCGGAGCAGTGCGGACGATGTTGGAACGAGTGATCAACAATCCGGGAGTAATCGGGTCCCGCCTTCGCGAGATTAGTCCCGCCAAGTCGGAGGTCTCAAGCGCATGGGAAAAAAGAAATGGCGCGCTTGGGTGCGAATGGGAATGCATTCATCAGCGGCTACCGCTTGTGGCCAGCAAAACAAGGTACAGAACTAACGCGTTCGTCGCGTAGGTACAAAATCGAACGAAAGATCTCAATCAAATTCCGCAATCACTCCCTTGGGGTCTGAACACCCGGCAGCAGACGTGATTGGGTGTACGGGTGCAACTGAGTTCGCATCAATGGGATTCAAAAGGGGGTCAGTACTTAAGCTCGACGGGATGCCGGGGAGTGCCCCCGTGGGTACCGATTGTCGGCGACCGTCCTGCGCGGCCACCTCGATTTGAGCGATCGATCGTTGGGTTATGAGCGCCACCATCTACAGAATTTAGAAACCATGCGCGGCGCAAAGAGTAACGCATTGATCTTAAGAGCAGCAAACCGTAATCCTGCCTGCCCCTGTCTTGCCCTCGCCATTTGTCCAAAGTCTTGGACCCTCCAGACCTCGAAATCATTGCCCATACGGAGACTCGCAGATTCATGGACGGCGCAAGTCCGGCGTTTGCAGCCAACGACGCCGATCCGAACGGGAGGTCTGCGACAGTTGTTCTTTCCGCACTAAAGAAACCGCCGAAAGCGGAAACGGACTTGACTGCGAATCATGCCGCACCTGGCAATGGCCCTTCATGCTGCCAACAATCACGCTCTCGTCCAAGCGCCAGTCCGGGCTGCAGTCTCAACCGCCTCGAGCAGCTTTTGTACTTCTACAGCGTCATCGAAATTGGGGTGAAACTGCTGGTTCTTGGCCAGGCAATCCAGAAAGTCAGCCAGGGTCGCGATGAACGTGTGCTCATAGCCGATGATATGTCCCGGCGGCCAGAAATGGCTGGTATAAGGATGTCCCGGGCCAGTGACGAGGACATTATGGCTGCCTTGCACTTCTGCCGCATCGTTCCGGTCGAAGACTTCCAGTCGGTTCAGATCTTCGAGGTTGAAACGAATCGCGCCTTCCGCACCATGGAGCTCGAAATAGTTTCGGTTTCGGCAGCCGATGGCAAACCGGGTAGCCTCAAAGGTACCGATGCTTCCGTTCGCAAATCGAGTCAACGCGAGAACTGCGTCATCCACCTCGCGATTCGGCACGAACGTTTGAACTAGACTGGTCACTTGGGTGATGGGTCCATTGAGAAGCAAAGCAAGATCCAGTGAATGGGAGAGCAGGTCGCCCATGGCGCCAGAACCAGCCTCTGCTTTGCGAAATCTCCATGCCCCTTCCGGTTCCGGATCAGCGCCCCAACTCTGCAAATAGGTGGCCCGGTAGTGGTAAGGCTTGCCTACTCGGCCTTGCCCCACGAGCTCCTTTGCCAACGCAATTGCCGGCACGCGCCGATAGTTGAACCACACCAGGTTAGGCAGATTACGGGCGGCACTGGCCATTTGCGTCGCTTCTGCCACATTCATCGCCAGCGGCTTTTCACAGAGCACAATCTTACCCGCCTCGGCCGCCGCTATGGCGATCTGCGCGTGCAGATGGTTCGGCGCGCAGATATCGACAACATCAATGTCTTTCCTCATAACCACAGATTGCCAATCGGTTTGCGCCTCCTCCCACCCCCACTGCCCTGCCATTGCTTCGACCGCTGCGCGGTTTCGCCCGCACATTGTCTTGAGCCGGAGTTCATAGGGCAAATCGAAGAAGTGCCCGACCTGGCTGAAGGCGTTGGAATGAGCCCTTCCCATGAACCCGTAGCCGATCATGGCAACGTTCAGTTTTCTGATCTGGTTGGCCATGTGCTCCTTCTTTATGTCGCGCACAGTGTCCCCTCAGCTCGCCAGGACCTTGCGGAACGCGTGGATTATGTCGTCTTCCTGCGCCTCACTCAGTAAGGCAAGAAGGGAGGCCAGTAGGATACTGCGTTCGAACAGACTATGCTCGGTCGGGCACGCTCCCTTGGCTTCCTAAAGAGTCGCGCTCGTTCCCACCTCGTAATGCATACAATAGAGTTGCTTTCCGCCCTGCGCATCAATCATGAACTCGTGCAATTGAGGATCCGGTCACGGGACATTATGACCCGGTCAACGAAGTTACCAGAGGACAGAAAATGGCATGAGCGCAAATTCATTCTTGCGGCTTGGAAGCGTGAAGGATGTGGCGCGTTTCAGGGAGCATCTGGATTCGCTGCATTTATCGATCCCATGCGACGACGAACTTGCGTCTGGACTTGAATCTCCACTGCGATGGCCGCTCATCAACGGTGAACTCAAGGTTGGCAACCGGATTGCCGTGCAGCCGATGGAAGGCTGGGACGGTACGCTCGAAGGCAAACCGTCTGAGAGTACACTCCGTCGCTGGCAGCGGTTCGGGCGCAGCGGTGCCAAGCTGATCTGGGGCGGAGAAGCGGTTGCGGTTTCTCATGAAGGACGTGCTAATCCGAATCAACTTGTGATCGCGGCGCACACCGAGAAGGGCCTGGCGCAACTGCGGGCGGCGTTAATCGAAGAACACCGCCGGACGACGGGCTCCGATGATGCGTTGCTGATCGGGCTGCAATTGACTCATTCCGGACGCTTCAGCCGTCCCCACTCCTATCAACGGATTGAGCCGCGTATTCTCTATCACCACCCGATTTTGGATCGGCGGCAGAATTTGCCACATGACTATCCTTTACTGACAGACGCGGAGATTGGCGTCATCATCGAAGACTTCCATCGGGCGGCGGAAACGGCGTGGAACTTGGGCTTCGATTTCGTTGATATCAAGCACTGCCATGGCTATCTGGCGCACGAACTTCTCAGCGCTCATACCCGGGAGGGTCGTTACGGTGGAAGCTTCGAAAATCGAACGCGATTCTTACGAGAAGTTGTGCAGGGAATACGCTCCCTCGCGCCGCGCCTGCGCATCGGGGTGCGGCTTTCGGCCTTCGACTCGGTTCCGTACCGTCCAGGGCCGGCATCCGCTGGAAAAGCGGCGCAAGGGGTTCCCGAAATGCTTGAAGGTCTGCTCCCGTACCGCTGGGGGTTTGGCGTGAATCCTCTGAACCCAACCGAAGCAGACCTGAGTGAGACGGTTCGCTTCCTATCACTTTTGGAGGAACTCGGCATCAAGCTGGTAAATCTCACCGCCGGGAGCCCTTATTACAATCCGCACATTCAGCGCCCTGCCTCGTATCCGCCCTCCGATGGTTACCAGCCTCCCGAGGACCCTTTGGTGGGAGTAGCGCGCCAGATGGAAGCCACCCATCAGCTGAAAAAGCGATTTCCAAACTTATTGGTTGTGGGTTCGGCTTACAGCTACTTGCAGGAGTTTCTGCCACACGTCGCGCAGGCCGCTGTGCGTCAGGGATGGGTAGACCTGGTCGGGTTGGGACGAATGGTGTTGACCTATCCTGAGCTGCTCTGGGATGCTTCCCACGGTCAGACCATTCAACGTAATCGCATTTGCAGGACTTTCAGCGATTGCACGACGGCACCGCGGAACGGATTGCCTTCCGGGTGCTATCCGCTGGACAGCTACTACAAAGATTCGAAAATGGCGGAGCAGTTGGCCGCTGCGAAAAAGCGCTGATTGCAGCGTGGATTCTGAGATCTACGGATGCGAATCAAAGAATTCGACCAACGGCGGCAAACGCGCCGCAAAGTACACGGCATTGCTGCGGCCCTGTTGCCCTACGAGCGGGCGGGAAGGATCGCGGTCGAGGCGTTTCAGAGACATCTGGTGGCCACGCATCACGCGGGGCTGATGAACGCCGTCAACATGGACACCGGTTATGTCAATTATCTCAGTGATTCTGAGAAGCAGGATGTTCTGCGCTGGGCCCGAGAGGCGCTCGGCCAAAAAGTGCCGTTTGTGGCGGGAGCTTACATCGAAAATCGCGCGGGCGATGTTGTTAACCTCTATCGGCAGCAAATCGATGCCATTGTCGGCTTCGGGGGTATACCGATCCTGTTCCAGAGCGCGCGCCTGCATGGTCAGTCGGCGAAGGACAAGGCCGCGATCTACCAAGCGGTGAGCCGGGGATATCCCCACGTGCTGGCATTTGAATTGGGAAGCATGTTCGCTCCGAACGGTGAGATTTTCGATGAAGAGACGTTCCGCCGCCTGATGGACATTCCGGAGATCAAGGGAATGAAGCATTCGTCCCTCGACCGGCTCCTCGAACTCGAGCGGCTCGCTCTTCGCGACGCAAATCGGCCCGACTTTCGTATCTATACAGGGAACGACCTCGCTATCAACATGATCGAGTATGGGTCGGACTATCTTCTCGGACTGGCAACTTTCGCGCCCGAGAAATTCGCCGAGCGGGACCGGTTGTGGGAAGGCGGCGATCCTGCGTACTACGTTCTTTCCGATGCGCTGCAATACTTGGGTAACGTCGCGTTTCGAGAACCAGTTCCCGCGTACAAACACTCCGCGGCGGTTTTCCTTCATCTGACTGGACGAATCCCTACTGATCTCGCGCATCCCAAAAATCCAAAACGCCCGGTATGGGAATCAGAAATTTTGAGAGATTGCGCTCGCCGTTTAGGTGTTGGCACAGGCTAGGCACGGTCACGCATTCTGCAATGTTGCGTGGAAGGGCATCATCATGGCTCAGCGTGGAACTGGTGCGAGTGCGCCGATGGAAGCGCTTTTCCGCTCCCTGCCTGAGAGGTCCTTCTGGGGCAGTTCAGCGGAGTCGCCCCAGTCCGCAAAGAGCTTGGAATCGGCTCGGGGACGGAAGTCCGGGCGATTAGGATTGAGCCGCCACCACTTGCCGTCAAGAACGACCCAGGGCTCGTTGCTATAGCGGACAAACTCCTTCGCGGCTCTTTCCTGCGTGACCCCGGCAATCGTCTGCGGACCTTCTGGCAGTCGGGCAGCCAGACTCTTGAGTGCCTCTGGCACACCGGGGTAGCTCAGAGTATTGATGACATCGAAGTCTGAATCCAGGCGGTAGATGCTGGTGTTGAACACTTCAACGGAAGAGGGTTGATCATTGATGAAAATGTTGTTGCGCATCTTGGTGCCCCAACTTCCGTTGCGGCATTGCATCGCAGCGCGCTCGGGATTGTTCATCAGCACCGTGTTGTTCCGGATCACGTTCCGCTGACACCCCCAGAGAGGAAGGTCGTTCGGTCCCTTCACCTGATTGGGAGCGGAGGGGCCCGGATCCACATACGCCGCGTCGTAAGGGTTGGCATCGTCCCACTGCGCAATGCCGTGATTGAAGTTGCCATAAATCAGATTGTTCTGAATTAGCGACTCTTGCAAGCCGGCCAGGTTGAGCGATCCACCTCCGGCTCTGCCGTTCTGATTAATGACATTTTCTTCGATGATGAAGTTAACACCCTTACCGTCAGGGAAGTTGTTCACCCCAAATTTCTCGGTCGCCAGCTTGAGCAGTCCCACCGCCCATTCTCGTTTGGGTCGCTCTTCGGGATAGCCCTTGAGCCGAGGATTCTTGATCAGATCATGCAAAGAGCTGACGCTGTCAAGATTGCATTGCAGACCACTAGCATGGCTGCCGAAGAATACGTTCCGTCGGATCACGTAATTGTCCGATCCGTCGCTGGCATAGCCCGAGTGTTCCTGCTTGGAAAAAGCGAACAGGTTGTTCTGGATCAACACCGTGTGCGTGTCCCGCGAGTGAAATCCCCACTTGCGATGGTGGTGCGAGAAGTTGTCGATCAGGATGATGTGGTGGGTCTGCTTGCTGGTCTGGCTGAAATCTCCGTCCATCATGATGCCGGCCCGCGGTCCGTGAGGTTCCGCGTCAGCCGTGTTGCTGCCGGAGATGTTGAAACCCTGCACAATGATGTGGTGCGTCGCGCGGAGCAGAATCATCCAGTCTGAAATCCGGGAGGGCTGGTTGATCACGACATCACCCGGTTCGCCCATCGCCTTGAAGTGAATGTAGCGCCCATCGGCGGCACTCGCCTTTTCTTCCACGACGAAACCGGCATAAGCGCCCGGCATCACGGCAATAAGGTCTCCTCCCTGGGAAACATCTGCTGCCTCCTGCAAGGTCCTGTAGACGGCGTTTACCTTGTAGCTGCGGATTGGGGTAGCTTCATCCTTGTCCCTGGTGTTGAGATTCAGGCTGCCAATGCGAATCTGCCGTGGCGGCTTACCGGAACCATCCACCACGAGAACGCGGGAATACCGCTGCTGGACGTCCAGTGTGTGTTTGACCCATTCGTCCGAGTTCTGCGTTTTGTAGAAAGCTGGAGAAGGCGGCGGACTCTTGGCGGTTAGGTCGTGAGGCAGGAAGGCTAGAAGCAGCGTCGCGAAGGCGAAGCAGAAAAATCTGCGAACGGCTGCGGAGTTGTGACCGGCAATGTGGAACGGAAGCAAAGAGAGAATATTCATGCCAGATTCACGCAATTCAGATTGGCCGCACCAGTCCTCGTTCGGTGGCCTCGGTGTTGCGAACTAGCAGCAGAACCAGAATCATCCCCACGAAGGGAACGAGTCCTGCCACAATAACAATCGGATCGAAAGAATGTCCCGCCATGGCCTGGCGGGCATCTGAAAAGTGCCCGATGAGTTTAAAGGCGACAATCGTACCCAGCCCCGCCCCGGTTCCGCTTAATCCGCTCACCGTGGCCACCGATTCGCTATGGAAAAGGTCGGACGGCAACACGTTGGCCATGGTTGAGAACGCCGCATATGAGAAGGTCGCAAACGCGAAAAGGAACGCTATCAAATAAAGGTTGGTGGTAAACACGGTGGGGATCAGCATGGTCACACCCAGACCGCCAAAGATGACTAGAGCCTTCCGGGCGTTGCCGAGGGACCATCCGCGTTTCATCAAGTAGCCCGAGATGCCACCGCCGAAGAAATTCCCAAGATCGGCGGCCAGGAAAGGAATCCAAATCGCGATCAGCCCGCTCTTCAGTTCAATCCCCTTCGCCACCAGGTAAATCGGAAACCAGTCCGTGACGAAGAACCAGACCGGATCGGTGAGGGCCTTGGCGATGATCGTACCCCAGGTTTGCGGCAACCCCAGCAGGACACGCCAACCTAACGGGTTCCTGCTATCACGGTGCGGTTGGGATTCCAGCTTGTCGGCAAGAATCAGTTGCCTTTCCGTCTCGCTAATCCGGGGATGGGACTCGGGTGAGTGATAGAGCCAGCGCCAAACGATCAGCCACAGGAAGCCCAGCGTTCCGGGAATCGCAAACGCCGGACGCCAGCCCCATCGAAAATAAATCCAGAGAATGAGCCATGCAGAAATTGCTCCGCCAATGGAGGAGCCGCTGTCGAAAAGCGCGGTGGCCAGTCCGCGTTCGCGCTTCGGGAACCACTCCGAAACGGCCTTGGTGGCGGCTGGCCAGTTTGCGGATTCCCCTGCGCCCAGCAAAAAGCGGAACGCGGCAAAACTGTAGAAGCCGCTTGCCAATGAGGTCAGCACGGAAACGACCGAGTAGAAGGCTACCGTGAGAGATAAGCCCCGCCTTGTGCCGATGCGATCCATGACTCGGCCAAACACGGTCTGTCCAAGCGAGTAGGCGATGCGAAACCCGATCACGATGTTCGCATAGTCCGTGTTGGTCCAGTGATACTCGACTTTGAGATACGGAGCGAGCAGGGAGAGTGTCTGCCGGTCAAGATAATTAATAACGGTGGAAACGAAGAGAATTCCACCGATCCACCAGCGCAAGTTGGAGATGGGCCGGCGGGCGGCGAAACTAGTTTTGGTGGGCATCGCCGTGATTGGTGGCTCTGTGATAAGTCCTCTGTGGAAAGCTCACACTCGTGCAATACGCAAACGTAGATTTGCTAGACCATGCCGCTCAACCCGCAGCACGCCTTTGCTGTTAGTGCGCACCCGAAGCGTGCCCGCTGATATGCCCGGCAGCACCGCTGCGGGCGAGGACGACAGATTGAGCCCACCGAAATTGAGCTCATAAACGGACTCTGGCTCCAGGCTGGTAATGATCAACGACGCACAAGTCAAGTCGGGTAACGACACTTCGCCGGCGCTGACCATCGAACTAGCCGCGCTGAACAACACCACCGGTCCCCCCTCGAAGGCGGCGCCCTGAAAATTGACGCCGTCCAGAAGCTCGGTGCGCTTTTGTCCGGTCTTCCCCTTTTCCCCAATCTCAAAGACGTGGAGAAAAAAGTCCTCTTCGGCCGGCAAAGCGGGCGATACTTCGACACGCCACCCGCCCGGTACTACATTCCTGCGGTTCGAGCTGAGAATTCTGTCGAAGTCCTCACCCCAAAAAAGTTTCCACATGTGACGGAGCTTCGGATCTTCCGGGAGAGGAGCACCCTCGGGTGGCTCAAGCGGCCAGTTTTCACCCGTTCCCCACGCTCCGCCGTGGTCATCGCCGGGAGTATAGAATTCGGCGCCGCTGCCTCCTCGCCTGGTGATAACGCGTTCCTTGGGTAGAAGAGAATGCACCAGCAACTCTCCGGATCCCTCCGCAAAACGGAAGGTTCTGGCATTGCGAAAATCTTTCGCGCCAGGCATTCCTTTTCCATCATCCTCGTCAACTCTCGGCTGATTTACGCCATGAAGCAGCCAGGCCTTTCGAAAGGACGGGTGGTTGCTGATTACACGATCAAAAACAAATAGGACGCCGTGCTCCGGCACGTAGACGATTTCGCGCGTAAAACGCCGGAGCTTTTCGCGGGAATACGCATTACTGGCATCTCCCATCGCGTAGTGATACTGACCCGGAACATGATCGACGACGCGCATGGAACCGAGGTCCCACAAATCGCGGGTGCGGTCCCAATCTTCAGGGCTGCGTATCGTGTTCCAGTAGCGTGAAGAATCCATGCGTTGCCCCCCGTCGTTGGCCGCGGGCAGGAGGTTGTCTGACCAGAAGAACTTTTCCGCGGGATCGTAAACCAGCACGGAATTATGCGCCACGGTGCGGCGGTAATAATTCAGGTAATGAGGGCTCTCCGTGTCTGTGTAATCCGCGCCGCTGTCGATCGCCAGATAGCCACGGTGGTAGATCGTGATCTGGTTTTGATCCAGATGCTGGTGTTTGGCGAAATATGATCCACAATCGAACTCGATCCAGGTCGATTCCGGACTCCAACCATCCCGCATCACGAGATGCCCTACGCCGGGAAAGTAGCGCTGACGCGACAACTCATTTTCGCTGGCCAGGGCCGGATCTCGCGGAGTGACCTCCGGATCGTCCCACAGAAACTCCAAGACTGGTAGCACCCATTGCTTGGCGAAAAACCCGCTCTTGCGCAGAAGCCATGCGCTGTATGGGTCTTTGAAGCGATTTACCGCATAACCCAGCAGAGCCGTGTCTCGCGAATCCAGAATCGGATACTCATTATCACCCTCGCGGGACGGCGTGCCGTCCGGCAGGAGCTTGTAGAGGTATGTGCTGCCTAGGTTGCGAAACACGGAGAAATGGTGGGCAGGGTCCACGCCCGTGGTCGTCCGCTGCAGTTCCGCCAGCAGCACTAACGACGCCCACGTGATCCGCATGTAGTCCATCGATTCGTGGTAGCTGCCTTCCGGGCTGACGATATTCGTGACCTCGAGAATGTTGGCTAGGCCCTTTGCCATCGTGTCGCGCCAGGATCCACAACGTTCATCGCAACCGGTGTAACCCTCGACTGCCGCAGATGCAAATGCGGCCAGCGCAAGGTAGCGCACGGCATAGTTGTGGTATGAGAGTTCGCTCGGATCTGCGAAGTCGGCGGTCGCCAGCATCGCTGCCGCGCCCTCCATCAACTCGCTCGCAATCCGGTCCTGCAAGGCGGGCTCGAACCCCGGATATCCCGAAAGCCAATCGAATGCCACCGACCAACGGGCATAGTCCACCCAGGAACGCGAAGGCTTCGCGCCCTTCATGATGTGGCCGGCTCGCATTGCCGCCAGCGCCTGTTCGGCGAAGCTGTCTTGACGTGTCAATAGCCAGGAGAGGGCCCAGCCCTCCATGTCCTGCGAAGGGCGCATTCCGCTTGCGTACCTGGTTCTCAACAAAGCCAAACCTGTAAAAGGGTCTGTGCTGGAGATCAACAGTCGAGGATGTTGGATGGAGACTTGTGATCTGCTCCTCAAGGGCGCGAGAAGAACGGATGCCGCCAAGGCTGCAATGAAATCACGCCGTCGCATTCGGAATGGCTCCTCCTCTCAACTTTGCCAGACGACCGGATGGACTGAGCCGCCGGACGCGCCCGGAAGGGCCTATCTGGCGAGCGGGCATCGAATGGGTCCCTTTTACACTCTGTCGCAAGTAAACGCAAGTAAACAAAAGCACAGGAATTTCTCGTGCTGGCGCCGTTGGCATGGACCTGGTTTGAGTGCCTCGCCAAGCCGCTTTGCCAGCGGGGTTTCACGCTAGGCGGTTCGGAGAACCCTTCTTCATCCGCGCTTTCTTTTATTTTCCATGACTCGGGTGTATAAAAGACGGGAATGCTAGTATCGAGCAACATACAACTACTGCGGGGAATTATTATTCAATGACGAGGATGAAAGACTCGCGTCTTTTGGCGGAGCAACGACGGCGCAAGATCTTGGACCTGATTGAGCAAAGAGGGCAGATCACGGTACGCGAACTGGTCGAGCGGTTTGGGGTCTCAGCGGTTACCGCGCGGGGAGATTTGGACGCGTTGTGTTCGGAGGACCTGGCGCTGCGGTCGCATGGCGGTGCAGTCCGCAAATTGGAGGGCGATTCAGACTTCGCCTCGAATTCCGGCGAGACGCAACGGTATACCGAAGTTGCACGGCTCGCAAAGGTCAGCGTATCCACGGTTTCGCGAGTCGCGAATGGAAATCTTCGGGTTGCGGCCTCGGTGCAGTCCATCGTACTTGCGGCAGCCCGCAAATTGGGCGTGACCCTGGCCCCTAGTAGGGACAATCGCACCATCACATTCGTGTTGGGCAACCGCGATACGGTCAACGAGTTTCAGTCTAAGATCCTGCTGGGAGCTGAGGGATACTGCGCCCAGCATGACTGGGACTTGCAATTCATTTGTTTTCGTTCGGACCTGAATGCTCCGTTAGGGACGCTGCGTCTTCCCGAAGCGTTGATGCGGTCGAATCGGCCGAGCGGAGTCATTCTGACCGGCACGCACTCTGCCAGCATTCTTGCGGCGCTTTCGGAGAGGCGCATACCCTTCTCGCTAGTGGGAAACAACATCGTCGGTGATTGGCAGCCGGAACAGTATGATTGTGTTTTCACCGACGATGTGCGAGGTTCCACGGAGATTACCCGGTATCTGATCGCTGAGGGTCACCGAAACATCTGGTATATCGGCAACCGACGTCTTCCGTGGTTCGCTCGCTGCGCTGACGGCTACCTCCGAGCCATGCAAGAGGCCGACCTCGAACCCCGCTTCAGCGAGATTAGTTCCGAAGATCGCGAGCTTGGGTACTTGGCGGTAAAGGCGCTCCTAGCGAGCGGAGAAAGACCCACCGCGCTTTTTGTTGGCACCGACCAAGCCGCTTCCGGGGTTTACCAGGCCCTACAGGAATCTGGAATCCAAATTCCCGGCGACATCAGTGTCGCGGGCTTCAATGACACGATCGGCGAAGTGCTGCATCCGGGACTTACCACCGTGCGGGAGTTTCCCAAAGAGCTTGGCGGACACCTCGCAGAATTCACCTTGCGGCGCATCCACGAACCCGACCTGCCCCCGCAGCAACTCGTGATGCCCACCGAACTCATTCGCCGTGAGAGTGTCCGGCACATCGCGACGAGGCCGGCAGCGGTGGCTTCGGCCTACGTTCAAGAAACCTCTCTGTGAGGCCACGCCCCAACAGCTTCCCTCGAAACAATGGTTAGCGCACCGATCCACCAGCGCAAATTGCGAATGGGCCGCACCGTCGGCTCAGTGGCTTGCGCAAAAGCTGGCATATGCGGCTGGTTATGCCGTGGTGGACACTCCCGGACTTAGGAGCGCAGCCGAATCGGGATCGAGGTAGATGGTCGCGTTGGAATGGTTTCGCAGGATCGAAGCCGGCACCATCGGACTAACCTCTCCTTCAAGGCAGCCCTTCACAGCAAGTGCCTTGCGCGTATCCGGTACAACCACGATGATCTCCTTCGCCCGCAGAATTTCCCGCACGGACATGGAAATTGCCCTTTTGGGAACATCTGTCAGCTTCGAAAACCACCCTTCATTCACTTGCTGCTGACGGCAGGCATCGTCGAGATCAACGATGAGATACGGCTCCTCGGTCTTAAAATCCGCGGGAGGATCGTTAAACGCAAGGTGCCCGTTCTCTCCGATCCCAGCAAAAGCAATGTCCACGGGTTGCGATTGGAGTTTACTCCCTATTTGTCTGATGCTGCTCTGAGGGTCGCCATCGCCATCCAGGAGGTGGTATCTGGTAATCCCGGTTTTATGAATCAAGCGTTCGAAAAGATACTTCCGAAAACTTGCGGGGTGAGTGATAGGAAGGCCGACGTATTCGTCGAGATGAAAAACCTCGACGCGGCCCCAATCGATCTCAGGTTCACTGGTTAATGCGTCCAGGAACTCAAATTGAGAGACTCCTGTCGCCGCGATGATGCGAGCATTTCCCTGATCTCGGATCACTCGCCGAAGAGACCGTGCAGCATGATCGGCTGCTGCACGACCCAAAGATTCCTTGTCCGTAAGAACTTTAATTTTCAATTGCAACACCCTGTTTCTTTAAACACGTCATTTCCTTGTTGATCCTTAAACAAGTTCGCGAGTTCGTACACAATCTTCGTCCATCGCTTCCCGCCCAGAGCTCTCTCGCTTCCAGCCTTCGACTACTGGGCAGTCTGGAAGCGGGCCAACCGCGTGAGGTGGTATGCCAGCATGCGGTCGGGGAGGAGCAGAGCTTTCTGGAACCATCGATCTGCTTCTTGTTCCCGTCCAAGCGCAGCCGCGAGCGCACCGGCGCTATAGTCCCACCAACTGGTGAAGCTGCTGGTTTCGCTGCGATTTGCCGCCTCCTCTAAAGAAGCTTGCAGGCGGTCTTGCCATTGCGTCGGAATGAAGCCGGGCAATTGTTGGGCCGCCAACCATGCCCACCGGATCTGGTCGGGAGCGGACGCGGCGGAAGCGAGCTTGAATTTGGCCTTGGCTTCTTCGGATCGTCCGCAGTTCGCATACGTCGAGCCGAGCAGGTAACTGGTTCTTGCCGATTGAAGAATGGGTTCAAGACCATCGCGCGTGAACGCCAAGCCTGGAACCTCCGCGCCAAGGTGCTGGGCAACCGACAAAGCCTCGCCGCAACGTCTTTCCCTTGCGAAAGCCAATACACGCTGCAATTGCACTTCAATCCAGACTTGGCGTACGTTGGTCCCGCCCTCTTCTCGAGGAAAGAAACGATTGTGAAACAAATTGGTGGCGCGCTCAAAATCCCCGGCTTCCGCCAGGTTCAGAATCAATTCGAATATCAGCGCCGGGGGCGCAGCATTCGGCTGCGGATACTTTTCCAGAGCTTCCACCCGTTCGCGAGCGGGCCGGTTCAGCAGGCTGAGCGCCTGATCCATGCCCAGATAAATCGCGATGTTGGCGGGATCGCTGCGCAGCCCATCACGGAAAGCAGAGAGCGCGTGCTCAGGGTCATTCTTTATGTGCAGGAGAGCCAGTCCCGTGTTCGCGCTCACGACCGGAAGTTCGGGCCCAAACCTGCGAGCTTCCGACCATTCGTTCAGCGCTGAATCCGTCAAGCCGCGGGAGAAATAAAACGTTCCCAGCAGATAATGGGCGGTCGCATCCGAGGGACGCGCTCGTAAGGCCGCGCGCAGCACGGAGAACTCTTCCGCGGTTGCGGGGAAAACATAAGCGGTCGGCAGTTTGGACGATGCGTTGTAGTCGTCAGCGCCTGACTGTCCCAGTTTCTCCCGGCAATAGCCGCGGAAATAGGCAACCATTGGATGGTCGTGCGGGGCCGCCGCGCCCGGCTCAGTTTGATCGGCGACGGCCGGTGGATATTGTCTGGAAAGCACATCCAAGGCTCTTTGGTAGAGCCCCAGCCGCATATATTCCGTGGCGACGTTCAGTACACGGTCGGCATCGTCAGCGAGGTGCGCGAGATCAGGCTTGCCGAGTTCTTCTCGAAGAAAGTAGCTGAGGGGAAAACGCGCTAGGCCTGCTTGCGCCAGCGCTCGCGCTTCTTGGGACTTGCCGGCCGCCTCCATGACGGCGACCAACTCCTCTCGGGCGCGAAGGTCTTCGGGAGCAGCTCGCAGGGCTTCAGACAGATGACGCTCGGCACCGCTGAGGTCGCCTTCCCGCGCCAGCAGTTCGCCCAGGTGCAGAGTCGCTGCGGAATAGAAAAGCGGCAATAGGTCAGCCTGTTCGTACGCGGCGCGCGCGTGCTGAGTGTCGCCCAGACCATCATACGCAATGCCCAGGTAGTAGGAGATCTCGGTGTCAGAAGTATCCCGCATATGAAGCGGCTCAAGAAAGTCCCTGGCCTCATCGAAGCGCAGCAGGCTCGTCGCCAGACGGCCAGCCGCCTTTCCGGCAGCGAAGCTGTTCGGGAACCTGGCCAGCGCTTCCTGGTAGGTTTCTAGAGCGCTCAGATTTCTTCCGTTCAGCTCATCCTCTTTGCCGAGTTGAATCCAGTCGTCGCAGGTCCGCTTGTCCGGCTCGGGAATGTGATAGGAGAGTTGCGGGCCGACGTGAATCTCAGACTCAGGAGTCCAATCGTATTCGCCTTCGGTCTGGCGCAGAAGGGTCGCGCCTTTCGCATCCTGAATCGCAATCGTGTACTTTGCCTGCACGTCTGCATTCGGAAGCGCATGCATCCAGACGTGCTCGGGCGTCAAATCAACTGTCTCGTGAAACAGCGGCTGCGTGCCCTTCAGAATGGAGACTGACGCCTGCGGGATGGGCTGGTTGGCATTGAATCCGGCCATCAAGCTGTTGGCTTTCCGGCTGAGGCTCGCCACCCCGGCGAGATTGGCTCGCGAGATCCCGCCGATCTCCCGGGCCGGCATCCAGTATTCCGAGAAGCGGATTACCTGGCGGGGCTCAAGAAAGGCATAGGTCTCCTGATTGCGGAACAGGCCGGCCTGGACCTCGAGGTAGCCGCTGTTATCGTCGGAGAGGGCTTTGCGCCAGTCCAGGCCGTCAGCGCCGACACCCCAGGACCAGATTTTCTTTGCCGGAACCTCTGCGTACTCCGCAAAATGCACTGTCCCGGTATTGGTATGGGGATTCCATACCCCCATGAAATTCTCCCGGCTTCCGTAGCTGAACATCGACACCGGACCTTTGGTGTGATTGCGGACCAGGCTGTAGTCCACGCCATCTTGATCCACTGGCCACGGATGGATCTCGGTAAAGCCGTGGGTGGCGGTAAACCGCATCGGATACGCGATTCGCGAATCATCCCACGCCGCCACTCCGGCATTGTTCCACCAGTAGAAGCGATGCCTCACGTCACTGCGATTGCTGAGGGTTACACGCTCCTCGAGCAGCGTCGATTGCGGGCGGAGAATCAACTCCACCGTCCATTCCATGCCATAGACGCGGTCGATGTTGCCGACGCTGACGGAAGCGCTGCCATCGTCATGCTTCGCGAAGGCAAAGTTGACGGGCGACATCGTAACCCAATTATGCGAAACCGGGAAATTGAACTCGATTCCGAAAGCGGCCCAGGCCCCACGATAAGCGATGGCCGCTTTTTTAATCGACGGGTTGGCATAAAACATGGGTTTGCCGGAAATCTTGTCCACGCAGGTGTAAAGGTGGCCCCCGATGTCCGGCAATACGGAGCATTTCAGATATTCGTTCTCGAGATAGATCGCCCGCCAGGCATGGTCGACTCGCCGGCTCGTCAGGTTGTTGCGTAAAGTGTAAGGATAGTTGAAGCGATTGGTGGTGAACTGGTCGAAGGGAGGGTTGGGGTCGGGCAGCCCCTCTTCGTAAGTCGGCAAAGTGAGGGTACCTTGCCAGACGCGCACTTCCGCCGGCACTGCCCACGCGGAGGCAACTAGTCCAAGAACAACGATTCGCCATAGGATCCGCATCTAGACTCGCAGCCGCCGCGCAGCATTTTCATGGTAAACCTTGCGCAGAATGGTATCCGGCAGATTAATGCCGTAGATGCGCCAGCGTCCCTGCGGCGGTATTTTCGCCGGTGCATAATCGAAATACTCGTCTTCCGTCTCCAGAAACCGGTAGTAGATCTCGTACAGCTGGTCGTTGAAAACTTGTTGGGGAAACTCGTCACCGTGCGGCGTCGCATCGGTCCCGAACAGGATCCGGTCCTGGTACTTATCAAAAAACTTTCTGGCGGTTACCGGCTGCCGGCCAAGCTCCCCGATGCGTGCCGCCATATCCACGTACATATTGGGAAACCGGTCCAGGTTCTCGGCAACGTTTTGCAGGTTTTCGGAGAAGTTGCCGAAGTGCAAGGTCACAAACTGAGTCTTGGGATGCCTGGCGAACATGCGGTTGCGCGCTGCAATCAACTCCGCGTTGCTGGGAAAGTCTCCTCCATGGAACGACCAGTCGGGATGATTGTTCAACTCCTCGTAGCGCTCGTTGAAGCGATCGGTAGGAGTGAAAAATGCGATGGGATCTGAGATGTGAATGGCCACCGGCATGTTCAATTGCCCGCAGGTATCCCACATGGGATCAAAACGTTGATCATCAATTTTCACCAGCGTGCCCGAGGTGATGTTTTCACGAAGATAGAGTCCCAGCGTCTTGAGAATCTTCAAGCCCCGCGCGCCATCGCGATGTGCCTGCTCTATGGCCTGTGCCTGCAGCTTCGGGTAATCCGGTTCCTTGAAGCGGGAATAGGAGGGCTCGGTGAAGGTGTAAAAGCGGCCGGGATATGCACGGTCGTATTTCGCAACCGCTTCCACGAGGCCTTTGTCGTAGCCGCCGGTCAGGTTGACCATGGTGCGAATGTTCTTGCGGTCCATTACCGCGAGCAGTTCCTGGGGAGTTCCCAAGTACTGGCGATCCGGCGAGAGTTCAACGCCTTTCTGCGATTTTGTCGAGATGGAGATGTGGGTATGGAAATCGATGTTTGGAAATTTCGAACGCTCGATGTGGGACTCGTGCACCTGGAGCATGCTCTTTGGCTCGTACTGCGAAAGCTCCAAAGGAGCGGGATGGGCCTTGTTTTCGGGCACCACACTGGCCGCCCTGCCGACTTGCGTTCCAGCTCCGGCGACCAGACCCATTCCATACAGCCACTGACGGCGATTGATCAAGTTGCTCCTCCACCTCCCGGCTATTGTCCCGGCTCGAGCGCTGGCGTGGCGATGTCCACGGGCCGTTCTTCCCCATTGATCGCACCGTGCCACACACTCCCGCCGAAAGTCGTGATATAGATCTTATTGTGGTCCAGCGGATCGGCAATCACGCGCTGTCCCCACTTGAAGTTGAACCCGGGAATGCGATCCCAATGGAGCCCGCGGTCCGCCGATCGCCAGGCCGACGACTCAAAGCCAGCCGCATAGAGAACCTTGGGATCTGCCGGATCAATGGTGATGTCGTAGATGTGGCGATCCTTATCGAGCACCTGTTTCCAGCTCTTGCCGCCATCTTGCGAGAGAAAGATCCCTCCGCCGTCTCCGTGCGCTCCCGTCGCCCGAGCCCAGGCGGCGAGGTAAAGACGATCGGGCGACTGCGGGTCGATGGCGAGGCCATTGGGCCCGTTCGTTCCCTCGGGCAGCGAAACCGGCTGCCAGTGCTCAGCACCGTCGGTCGACCGGTACAGAGCGCCATCGCCTGCATTGGCGATGCTCCCATCTTCCGAGCGACGCGCCACTACTGCGTAGAGCGTACCATTCGAGCTGCGCGCCAACCGCCACGCGAACGGCTGTTTCTGCGTGATCCCCTCGTTCTTCAGGGCCCAGCTGCGCCCGCCGTCTGAACTCTTGTAAATCCCGCGGCCAAAACCAGCTACATACAATACACGCGCATCCACAGGGCTGGCGGGATCGAGCAGAATGTGGGTCGCGCCCGTCTCGTCCATCCCCGCGTTCGACTTCGTCCAGTTCCTGCCGCCGTCATCGCTGCGGCATACGCCGCCTTTGTAATTCAGAACTGAGTTGTGCCGCCACATCTTGGGGCGAGGAAGGTCATGAGTGTTGCTGTTCACGCTCCACATCCGGCCACGCACCTGGGGATCGAAGACTATCCAGTAGGTCGTATTCAGCCAATCCGTGGGTACTCCGGCGGTCGAACTGGTCCATGACACTCCGCCGTCTTCGCTGCGGAAGAGCCCTATGTCGGTGTAAGTGATGAACTGGCGTTTGGGATCGAAGGGATCAAAGTGTATTCCGTAGCTGTTAGTGACATCGAGCCCCGTGCTTGTCCATCCGGCGTCGCTGACTTTGCGGGAGTACAACGCGCTCCAACTCGCACCTCCATCGGTGGTTTGCATGGTTCTTCCCAGGTCGGTTCCATAGGATAGATTCGCGTCCTGGTCCGCTACCGTAAGGTTCAAGGGATTTTCACCCCAACCTGGACCGAAGCGCTCCGTGATCCAGGCGTCGTGAATATTCTTCGCGGCTACTTCGGACTCCTTCCACACCAACTGCCAGTCGCCACCGGAGTTCGTGGTCTTGGCAACTCCCATCCAGGCCTGTTCGTCGAGAGCCAGGTGATCGTAGGAGACGTAGGCTGTTTCCGGATGATGCAAGCTGGTGGCGATCGCGCGCACTTTTGATCCCGTGCCTGGGAGTTCAGTCTTGCGCCACGTTGCGGCTCCATCGGTGGAAACAAAGGGCCCTTGTTCAGAAGTCGCATAGATGGTCGGCTGCGCACCTGAACCGAAGCCGAGCGAAACATCCTTGGTGGAGGCGGGAAGCGGAAGGCTGCGCACGTCTTCGCGGTTCGTCACCATGATCGCCTTCGGGCCGGACAGGAATAACGTCCGTGAATCGGCTGCGGAATGTGGATCCACCCAGATACGGCGCGGAACTTCGGGCAGGCTGACCTGTTTTTGCCAACTCTTGCCTGAGTCCCGAGATACGAACAGAGACGCGCTTGTCTTCGCACCAGCCGCAACGTAAATGATCTTCGAGTTGGCTGGATCTATCGCCATTGCCACGATCAAGCCCAACGGGTCCGGATCCGCAAGGATTATTTCGTCGGCATGATCGGAATTCATTTTGACGCCTTTGACGGCGGAAGGATTGGGATAAACCAGGTTCCACTTTCCCCCGCCATCTGTGCTGCGCCACAGACCCGTCGCATTGGCGTACATGGTTTTTGGATCCAGCGGGTCGAAAACAAAGAAATCGACAACGCCGCGCAGGTTGAACATTCGCCAGGTACGTCCTCCGTCGTGGGTGATATACGAACCGGTCATGTCGCAGGAGATCAGCACGGTGTTGGCGTCATGCGGGCTGATAGTGGGATTGAACATGGCGCCGCCGCCACCCGGTCCAATAATGCGGAAGCCACCCGGCCGTTCGGCAAAGCCGTTAGTCAAGCACAATACGACGAGAATTGCGGGAAGGATGCGGAGTTTCATTGGCTCCTGTCTGATGTTGCCGCACGGAGTTGCCGCGGCCCACTCTTAGCCAAGGGCTCTGTCCACAAGTAGATGGGAAAGGCGCTGCGCGACACGTTTCAGGTGACTTCGCAGCGCCCTTTCCTCGGGGGAGGGCTCTAGAACGTGATCCTGAGCCGTAAGCGTATCGTTCGGCGATCGGCGACCCCTTCTTGCACGAAGGTGTGGTCGAGGCGACCGAACTCGTCGTTTAGCGTGACATCGGGTAGCAAGGTATCTGGGTTTGTCGCTATGACCGGTTTCAAGGTAGCCGGATCTACGGCCATGTTAAAGTCGCCCAGCTGTGCAAATAACCCGCCACCACCACCGTAATCGTTATCCGGCGAAAACAAGCGGTGATTGAAGAGGTTGTCGATGTCGACCCCCAGCGACGCGGCCACCCGTTCGCCGAAATGAAATTCTTTGTGCACACCCAGATTCACGCCCCAGGCACCCGGCCCAATCAACTGGTTGCGCTTGGCGACGGCGGGATTGCTAAATAGGTCTGCGCCCATCGAAGGAAGGCCAAACGCGCTCGGGTCCCAGATTTGATCGCCGCTGCGGTGTTTGTAGTTCCCGATTATGGTCGGACGGTATGATGTATTGTTGAAGTCGCCGACCGCGTCGACAGAACCCACGCCGACATTTCCGGGGGAAATGGGACCACAGTCGTCGCAAACCCAGTATGGCGTAAAGCCTGCGCCCGATTTGGCAAACATGTTGAAGGTTGTCTGCCAGCCCCCTATGATCGCATTCGCCCAACTTGATAGGGACGACCCGAAGCGTTTGCCGCGCCCGACGGGCAACTCATAAATCCCATACGCGATAAACCGGCTATGGGGCACGAAGGCTTCCTGTCCATAGTCCTGGTTTGGCTGGAACGGATTGTAAGTTTCGCCGCCGAGACTCGAATTCCCTGTATCCAAACCGGTCGACTTTTGCTCGAGGTACGTATACGACAGGTTCAGCATCAAGCCGTGGGCGTATCGACGCTCGAACTGGGTCTGGAAGGCGTTGGAACGGCCGTGCCCGCGGTTGCCATAGGTGAGGAGATAATCTCCCAGACCGGGGAACGGTTCCCGCGCCAGATCTGCTGCAGAGGGCAGGCAATCTTGGTTATTGACCGGATCACAGGCGGTAACCCCATCTCCAATGGTGGTGCCAAACGGAACGTCGCTGGGCGGAATTTCATTTAAATCCACTCCCGCGATTAATCCGCTCAGAGTGCTGCCCAGATACGAGAAACGAATGAAAGTATCACGCATAATCTCGCGCTCGTACGTCGCGTTGTACTGCTGAATGCGAGGTTGCTGCAGCCCAACAGGCACGGCGTTGATAGACGGCAGGGTGGCAAAGTTCGTTGTAACAGCGCCCCCCGTGAGCGGACTGAAACCATGCGCAAATCCAGGCCACCCAGAAAGAAAGATAGAATTGACCGGATCGGAACTCTTGCTAATCCCTTGATTGAATGGGTTGGTCGCGATGGGGTCGCGAATACCCTGTGCCGCCGAAGTGGGGTAGTAGAATCCATAACCGCCTCGCAGCACCGATTTGTCCGTCAGGCGAAACGCGACGCCAACTCTCGGGGCAAAATTGTTCTTGTCTTCGCGCACCAGGCCGCGACCAATACCGAGGCCCGACTGACCCGCCGTGACCACCACAAACTGATCCAGAATGCGGGAGTCGAGATACTGCCGCGTCCGATCCGACGGAATCACGAACCGCCCTTTATTCCCCGTCGCGGAATCCACAAAGTTGGGATCGAAATTGGCCAGTAGATCATGGTTCTCGATAAACGGCGTGATTAGTTCATAGCGCAGACCCAGGTTCAAAGTGAGGCGTGGCGTGACTTTCCAATCATCCTGAACGAAAAAGCCTTGCTCCCAGTTGTATACGTCCATCGGCGGCCGGGGCAGATTTATGTAGGTCGCGGTCGTGGCCGGCAGCCCCAGCAGGAAATTGGTGAAAGGACCGAGGGTTTTCGCGGTCCCGTAGCTGATCGCGCCTCTGGGATTTCCACGATTGACAGCAAAGCCATCGAGCGCCGCATTGCGGACGAAATCGGCGCCCATCTTGAGGTTGTGCTTGCCGAGCACCCAAGTCAGGGTATCTCCGAAAGTGGCCAGATTCTGATCCAATGGACGGTCCGTATTTCGTCCGCCATTCTTAAATACTGCGAGGTTCTTGCCGAACGTAATTGCCGGATGGCCAAAAGTCTTCAATTCGGACGTTCCGACCACGGAGCCATACGCATCGATGTCAGACTGATCGAATCCGATGCTCGAGAGAAAGCCCTCCAGCGTGGTATTGCTGTGTTCGAACCGCTTTTGCCGGTTGAAACCGCCCCGCAACTCATTCACCACGTGATCGCCAAAAACTCGCGTGTACGAGACGGAAAGCGTGTCATTCCTGCCGTCGATCTGGGTTAGGCCTAGCCCCGTATAGGGCGTCTGCACGAGAGTGTTGCCCGCGGTATTACCAGAGGCGTCGTAGACAGCATAGAGGTGGTCGCGGTCAGTGAAGTCATGGTCCACACGCAGTGTGCCCACGTCGCGAACGGATCTGCCCGGCAGGTTAGTTTCGTAGCCGGACGGATCGTCGGGGCCTCCAATTTGCCCCTTCGAATTGATCGGCGCGGAAAGGCCGACCTTCGGGAAGTACGTCCCGATCAGACTCTGAACCGTGGGATTCAGAAGCCGCGAAGGAATCGTGATAAATTGCGCGCCCAATCCGCCGACCGTATCATTCGCGATCTCGTCTGCAGTCAGGGTCACGGCCGCGGGAACAGCCGGCTTGTTGGCGTCAGGTAGTAAGGAAAAATTGCCTGTGTAAAGGCTGGGGTGAGGCAAAGTGGTCGACTGTAGAAGTACGGCGGCTATGTTCCAGTTGCGTTCATAGGCCGCGAAGAACCACGTTTTCTTCAAACCCGGAATTGGGCCCCCCACGGATCCACCGACATCTGTGAGGTTGAAGAATGGATTCGGATACTTGCTTTGAACTGGCGTCGGGGAAAAGTTCTCCTTGCCAATTTTGTCCTGCAAGGTCCACGCCGCCAGCGCAGAATTTTCGTTGTTGTAGAAGATCGAGCCGTGATAGCCCGAGCCCCCACGCTTTGTGGTCACGCGAATATTGGCAATTCCTGCATATTCTGCGCTGAAATCATTAGTGAGGACGTTGATGTCGCCCACCGCTTCCAGTGAGGGCTGACTTACCGTGGGCTCGCCAAAGATGCCACCGTTGGAGCGCTGCCCATCGAGAGAAAAGCTGGCACCGTAGCTTTGCCCTCCCAGAAACTTGAAATCTAAGTTGTTGCTAGCCCCAGCTTGCGTAATGTTGGGGTTCAGATACAAAAACGAATAGACATCACGGCTGTCGCGAGGAAGGTCCATGACTGCGCGGCTGCTGATGGTATCGCTGATGGTTTGATTGTCGGTATTGACGAGAGGCGCTTCCGCAGTAACTTCAATCGCCTGCGTTGCCGATGCCACCTTGAGGACTGCATTTGCACTTACCGTGTCGCTTCCGTTCAGACGGATGCCCGTGATCTTGGCAGTGTTCATCCCCGGCGCCGAGACCGAGACTGTGTACGCACCGGGCCTCAGACCAAAGACACGGTATTCCCCTTGCGCATTCGTCTTGGTCTCGCGCGGTGTGTTGGTGGCGAGGTCAAGAATAATAACTTTCGCGTTGGTGATCACGGCACCACTCGCGTCCGTCACCAAACCGCCAACTGTGCCCAAGTCGGTTCCTTGCGCGAACACGAACTGGACGCCCCCGAAAGCTGACAACAGGATGAGAATTAGAGCAAAGTACGTCGCCGACTTCATAGCCACGCTCCCATTGCGGTAGGTTTCTAACGGTTAGTTTTTTACCACATCTCAACATCAAAAGTAAACAAAGAATAGTAAATGAAAATATATGGAAAATGAAACGCAAGCATTCCATTTCTGGGAACTGTGGGTGGGGCGGGTTGCACCTCCCTCATTCAACGCTACGGTGGCGGGGAGGGGCTGGGCGTCCGGCCGCGCTTCAGGCCTCAGGCAGGTGCAGGGCGAAGGTTTGGACCACTCGGCTGATGACACCGTCTTCCGAAGGCGAATCGGGATGCAGTCCCTCTTCGAGACAGCGGAAGAATGCAAGCAACTGAGCGGCAATGGCGTCGATCACGGGGAAATTTTCGTCTCCGAGTTGGCCCAACCCCTCACACTCGAGCACCACGTCGTTCTCCCGGACAAGCTCGCTGGGGACCCCCTCACCAACCATGAGCTTCAGGAGGCCGAGTTCTTTCTGATCCAGTTCGCGAAGCAGGTCGGCTTCATACGCCTGCAGCGTCGGATGGGAAGACAAGAAGCATATGACGAACGTGTCTTTATGGACATAGCTCATGGGGCCGTGACGGAGCCCCAGATAGGTCTCACACATGGTGGTCACGCGGCCGGCCGTCATCTCTAACATTTTTAGCGCGGCTTCCCGCGCGGCGCCAAACCGCGAACCACTGCCCAGAAACAGGGCCCGCTTGAAGGGTGCTCTCGCCACCTCGGCCAGAGCGCCAAGATGCTCATAGATCAAATCCGAGGCTGTCCGGCTCAGTTGCTCACAGATTGCTCGATAGCGCTCAGGCTGCGCCAGCAGCCCGAGAAAACGCGCGCTCAACACTAAGTTGGTGAAGCTGCTGGTCATCACCAACCCTTGATCGTTAGTCTCTTCGCCCAGAGTGATGACAGCGACCCGCGGATCGCCCTGGTAAGTCCTGGCGAGACTGCCGGCTTCATTGCAGGTCAGTACCAGGTGGCGAATTTCTGGCTGAGTTCTGAGCATCAAGGCCAGTGCCCCGACGCTCTCCGGGCTGTCGCCGGATCGAGCCAGGGAGACCATTAGCCCCGGCCTGCCCGGCGGCATCGCCCGGCTTCCATGGGTCAGCAAGATTCCGCCGCCCGTCGCCTGGGTGACCACCCCCAGCTCATTTTGCAGTACCAGGCGCACGCAATCGCCCGCGTATTCCGAACTGCCCGATCCCGTCAGGGTCAGGCCAGAAATGCCGGCAAGAGTCGATTGCAGGCTGGCTGCCCGGCCACGCATCAATTCGCAGGTCCGCATCCAGGTGGATGGTTGTTGGCAGATCTCGCGAAAGGTGTGCAAGTAACCTAGCCTGCGCTGTTCTTCGGGGCTTCTGGCCAGCAACTCAGCCGCTTTTGGCTGGTGTTGGGAGAGCGCGCGCAGCCACCCCGGCTCGACTAGGGATGTAGGGCACATCAGTTCGGACTACCCAAAAGAAAATAACAGAAATATATAAAAAGTAAACGAAAAGATTAAAAGAAAACGGCGATGCCTGTCGTATACTTTTTTGGATTGCATTTAGAGCCCCCATGCGACGTCGAGACCTGTTAAAAGGCGTGGTCGTGCTACCGGTAGCCCTGGCAGCCAATGGAGACGTGCCCGCACATCTGTGGCAAGGCTACGAATTCGGTTCGGGGCCGCCTGTCCGCGAGCGCCTGAATCAGGGTCCCTTTGATGTCGACCAGGACCAGGGCTGGCAGACGATACTGTTCACTACGCCCTCCGAGCGGCCGGTCCGCAATCCTGGACTTGGCCTGGTTGGCTATGCCTGGGAGGAGAGCGGACCGTCGCTGGCGGCCCGGGCCGGTCAGGAAACGCTCGAGCGGCACATAGAGAAGATCTCAAGCCTACCGTTTGTCGATGTGCTTTACATCCGGTGCGATTGGCGCAATGTCCAGTCACGCCCAGGACGACTCGACTTGGACCCGGTCTGGCAACTCACGCTGGATGCCGCGAAGCGCAGAGGTCTACGGGTTGCATTTCGCGTCCAACTCTCGAACACTTCGTTTCAGCCGGAACAAGTCGCCCTCCCCGAATTCTTGCGAGATCGTGTACCCCTGGTAAAGATTGGACGAATACCTGGAAGAGAGCCCGCGGAATATCGGGAGCCCCGCTACGACCACCCGGAATTTCAGAAAGCCTTCGCCGAACTGAACGAACTGCTGGCTGCGCGGTTTGAAGGCAATCCTCTGATTGAGTGGATGGACCTGATGCAGTACGGGTTCTGGGGCGAGGGCCACACGAGCGATTTCCCCAACCCCTTTCCTGATTACCTGACGGCCGAGCGAACTTTCGTGGCCATGACTGAGCGCCAACTGGAGACCTGGAAGAAGACACCGATTGCGGTCAACACCCAGCCCGACATCAGCAGCGTCGGCAATCGTACCGTCATCGACATGGCAGTGCGCGCCGGCGCATGGCTGCGTTCCGACAGTATCATGGTCGAGGAACCGATCCAGATTGAGGAACTCGCCAACCGTCCGCCCTGGCTCGCTGCCATCCTGGAAGATGGCTACTTCCGGCAATATGACACGCAGAAACTGAAGCTCGATGTGGCGGGGGTCAACGAATTAGAGAATTACATGTTGCACGTCCTGGACCTGAAAGCCAATTACTGGGCGCTTTGGACGGAAGCGGACAATCTGGCGAGATACGACGAGAAGTATCCGCGCGGATTTGAACGATTACGAACCAGCATGGGCTACCGGCTCCGCCCGTCCTGGGTCTGGCAGCGAAAAAGATACGGCACCTCGGAGCTGATCGTCTGCATTTCCAACCGCGGTGTGGCCGGAGTTCCGGGAGTGTTATGGCTGCAACTGGAAAGTCCCGACCAGAAATTGAATCTGCGCGGCGCTCTGGATGCCGGGCATCCCCATGGTGGCGGTATCCGCCAAGCTTCGTTTCTGCTTCCCGAAGGCTACAGCGGCAAGGTCCAGTTGTCGGCCCAGCTCGAGATTCGCCCGGGGGTAAACAAACCGGTGGCTTGGGCATGCGAACAGCCGATCCACGCTGACGGCTCGATCACCGTTGAGCTTAAGAGTGCTGACGACCGCGGTTGGCGAAAAGGAGTTTAACCGCAGACATTCACGGCAGGAGATTTCAGTTTGAACAAAGCGCTCTACGCTGTGCTGCTCGTCGCTCTCGTGTCCGAAACTCCCTTATTCAGTCAGGAGAGAGCGCCCGGCACGCCAGTTCCGGGACCTGCCCGTTTGGAACGACTGGTCGAAGCCAACATCGTCGCGGTGCACGCGTATCAAATGCTGCTCGCGCGCAAGCAGCACAACGTGGATCCCGTTTGCTGGCCGGCAAACGATCCGAAGGATGCTGATTTGGAAGCGCTGGTCGCGCACCAGACCTCGCTGCTGAGCTCAGCAGCAGCGGCCAAGGCTTGGTCGCTGGGATCGGCCTCTGCGTTTGATCCGGCGAAAGACTTACAGGCGTTGCTCACGGCCAGGCTGGCGATGCCGACGAATCTCCCGGTCAATGTGTTCACCGCGTATCTACGCGAGAAGGCGCCGCACCATCGAAACGAAGAGATTCGCTCCATTGCCAATCTCTACCAGACGGTACTAGAAGTGGAGCGCGACGGCGACCGGCTGCAGGATCTCTATGCCTTCTACATTGCGCTCGGTTTGCCGGTCTACGTCGGCCAGCTAGGACTTGGCGGCACTGACGAGGATTTCCTCGCTGCTGCCCATCTTCTCGAAGGGCGTGCCTGCGCTTCGCCGATGGGCCTCAGTGCCGCGGATTGGCAGATCGCCAGCCGAAAAATCTGGAACTGGGGAGAGAAAGATCTTCACGTCCGTGACGCACAGGTGCTGGCAGACGAACTGCTCGCCGAGCCCGACGTCAGAGCGCTCGAACCCAAGATGAAAGCGCTTCCCCCTCAGCGAATCGCAGTGATTGGGCATTCTTTCACCATGGATCTCCACTGGGCCTCGCCTTCGGCCTTCGTACCCATCGTGACTGCTATGTTCGCCCGCGAGAACCGCAGCGTGCAGTTCCGGCAGTTTCAGGGGGGAGGGTTGACCTCGTCGCGAGCCCTTAAGAATTTCTATGCAGATGCTCTCGCCTGGCGGCCGAACACGGTGCTCCTGGTCCTACTTAATAGAACTGACGAGGATCTCAACGATCTGCGTACCATGGGCCTGGGGTTTAAGGCTGCGGGGACGCGGGTCCTTATGTTCGACGATGTGCACGATCCTGATTCCACCGATCCGCAGATGCGTGGCAAGGAGGCTGAGGTCGCGCGCGAGGCGGGTATCGAGATTGCGAAAGTGAGTCCGATCCTGGCCGCTTCGCCGGACCGAGGCCGATTCCTTTGTCTTGACCACATTCACATGACGGAGCCCTACCATCGTTTGATGGCAAAAGAATGGCTCAAAGTCATCGTTGGAGCCCCACTCCCGGACGGTGCGAAATAGATCTAGGCGCCGCTTCGCTCTTTCCGACTGCAGCCTCAGGAAGCTGAGGCCAGGGTGGCGGGATTCAGCAGCACAGCGGAATGCTGATCCAAAATATACGGTCGTGTCCAGATCACCATGTTGATATGCCCCAAAATCACGTATTCGTGGGAACCACATTTCCTGCGTTCTTCTCCGCAGTGCTTGCCATTGCCAGGCAGAGCTCCACGGAAGGAAACACGTCTTCAATCGAGGGACGTGGAACGTCCTTGACGGTTAGAGCTCTGACAAATTCTGCGGCTTCGCCGGAACATCCGTCCAGCACCTCTTCCGCCATGCCCTCGGGAGCAGTTTCCTGTACCACCAGGCGATTCTCTCGGAAACAGCGCCATCCGCGCTCCGGCCCAAAAGGGCAAGTGACCGAAGCGCGAAATCCTTCGCCCATTAACTCGTAGGTTTCTTCCAGCATGCCGGCCGTAGGGAGAACGTCAATGTGTCCGGAAACGCCACTCTCGAAGCGAAAATCGATCCCATACCATTCCGCTGACCCGCTTGCATCCGTTAGGGCTCGGATCTTTGCCTCTGCAACCTGACCCGCGATATAGCGCAGTGCATCCACGGCATGAACCGCAGTTGTCCAGAGAAACTCAGGCTCGCTCCGCGCATGCCGCGTGAGCGTACAACGCACGTAGCGCAGAGGTCCGACGGTGCGCGTCCATTCGATGGCGCGGTTGAGAAACGGCATAAAGCGCCGGTTCACGGAAACCATGTTGGGCGTATGCGTTGCTCGGGCCGCGTCGAGCAGCGCCTTCACTTCCGTAAGTGAGGCGCCCAGCGGCTTCTCGACCACGCATGGAATACCCAGGCCAAGCAATTTGATGCCGAGTTCAGAAATTCTCTCCACCGGAACAACCGCAATGCAGCCATCGAGCCTTTCTCGATCCAGCATTTCATCAACGTCACTGTAGGCGCTCATGAATCCATACTTGCGGCGAAAGGTTTGCGCTCGCTCTGCCTTGAGATCGCATGCGGCGGCCAATTCAATCTCGGCAGGGTGCGCAGCTTTATATCTGGCCAGCGGAATGGCATGTCCGCTCTCCGAATGCTCCCCGCAGCCAATTAGTCCCAAGCGGATCATAGAAATTGAGAACTGTTACTCATGGCGCGAAGCCGGGGGCACGCCGTCGCCCCATACCGCCGCTTTTTCAACCACGGGCTGTCGACCTCGCACCAGATGCAAGGACCCACCCACGGAAAGAGTAAGAGCGGCAAACCACAAGACCGTCATGCGCTGATCGGGGGGAGCGGTTAGCAGCAGGAGCAGGCTCAGCAATCCGATACACAAGATTGTCCGGCTGAGAAAGCGGAACACAGGGGCCGTGTAATCCGGGAAATCTTTCAACTCCTCGGCAACGTCGATGGGAGTGTTGAGGTTCTTGAACAACCGCGCCCGCGCGGGCGTGTCCCCCTGATCGAACAGCATGCTCAAGAAGAAGACTCCGAAAGATGCTGGAATAATGTACGTGACCTGCTGAATCAGCGACCAGTGATATACGAACGCGCCCAGCAGGCCCAGAATAAGACCGATGCCGAAGGAGGCCAGCCCGGACCAAGGAGGCGTACGGCGCACGGCCAGGCCGAGCAGCGCAGGCGGTCCGTACGCCAGCGAGATAAGAGTATTAAACGTCAGCATGACCTGGAAAATGCTCTGTCCGCTGGCCGCCATGATGACCGCCAGCACGGTGGTTGCTCCCCCGACCATGAATGTTGTGACCCAGCCCACCACCAGTAACTCACGGTCTCCGGCGCTCTTGCGGAGCAACGACTGATACACATCCTTGGTTAGAATCCCCGACTTTACATTGAACTGAGCGGAAAGGTTGGCCATGGTGGCGCTGAACATCGCAGCCAGCATGACACCGATCAGGCCGTGCGGCAGCAACGTCAAACTGGCGACAGCGTATGCGGCTTCGCTGGGGTGGGCGAGCGAGGGCCATACCGCGTGCAGATCGGGATAAAGCACGCGCATGGCCATGGGCGGAATGAACCACAGGAACGCACCCGCAAAAAACAGGCCGCAGCACAGCAAAGCCACTTTGCGCGCCGAACGTTCATTGTCCACGCTGAAGTAGCGTTGCGCCATCGCACTGGTGTTGTATCCGAATGAGACCATGATGGTCCAGGACACCAGATACAGCCAGCCAAATTCCCCTGAAACGTGCAGCGTCTTCATCTCCGGGGGCAGCGAATGGACTAGCCCAGTCACTCCCCCCACCCGGGAAAGAGACGTGATGACAAGAACCAGGCAAAACGGCATGAGGATCGATGCTTGAAGGAAATCGGTGACCACCACTGCCCAGAGCCCGCCCAAGACACAATAGAAAACGATAATGGCTCCCGCTCCCAAGATGGTCCAGGTTACGGGAAAGCCACAGGCCGAAGAGACAAACAGGCTGAGTCCATAGAGCATGCTGGCGCTCGTAAACAGTTGAAACACAATTGTGGTCCATGAGAAGGTTTGATGGGTGGTTTGGTTGAAGCGGCCGGTAAGATATTCCATCACCGTTGTAACCCGGCTGCGCCGCCAGCGCGTGGCGAAAACCAAGTACCCGAGCAAGAAGCTCAAAGCGTTGCCGATGTAGAGTCCCGTCGCCGCTACTCCGGCTCTGTAGGCCACTCCGGCCGCTCCGGTAAACGTCCAGGCGCTGAAGCCGGCCATGAAGCAGCTCAAACCAGCCACTAGCCAGGGAATACGGCTTCCCCCGCGGAAATATTCCGCCGCGCCCCGATTAAAGCGCATCACGTAGAGCCCTACCAACACCATCAGCAGTGCGTATAGGCCAATCACCACGTAGTCCACGGAGTTTACGCGAGTCATACCCATAGAGGTGCCTACTTCTTATACTGTGTTCTGAAAGAAAAGAGAAGCTAAGAGATACCAAAGGAAAGAGTAAATCGCAAAACGATGGTAGACTGGGCCCGCATGTCGCGTCCGCATCTCATTGTCTGCGCCGGCCAGGACCTGTTCGCATCTTTTTTTTCGCCCGCGCAGCAGGGGCGATTGTCGGGCTTGTTTCGGTGGCAGAGGGACGGCGCCCGCACAATGACGCCCGCGCTCAGGCGAAAGCTCCTGACAGCACAGGCGCTGATCACCACCTGGGACAGCCCCAATTTTTCGGAAGACTTGCTTCGCCTGGCGCCGCAGCTGCGCATCATCGCTCACTGCGGCGGAGAGGTGAAATCGCGCTTCGCCCGGCCGCTCTTCGAGAAGTTGACGATTACGACCGCGCCTGCGCCGATGGCGCGTGCGACCGCAGAAATGGGTGCAGCGTTGCTCCTCTATAGTGCACGCAATGTTGATTTATATCGCAGCGCACTGCGCAATCGCTCCAATCGCATCTACGACGACGTGCACCTTCATGGCGCCACTGAATCGCTGATCGGACGGGAAATTGCCATGATCGGTTTCGGCCGGATCGGTCGCGCCCTGGTGGACTTGATGCGTGGTTTCGACCTGGAATGGCTGGTGTACGACCCCTACGTGCCGAAATCTCTGGCCAAGAAGTACCCGGTTCGCTTAGTCGGTCTGCAGACACTGTTGCCCCGTGCTCATCTGCTGGTGTTAACCGCAGCCCTGACGGAAGAAACGCGCAGCCTTCTAAGCCGCGATCGTCTCTCGCGCCTGCCGGATGGCGCCGTCGTGATCAACATCGCCCGCGGAGGTCTGGTCGACCTCGCGGCCCTGACGAAGGAAGTGCAGCGCAAGCGGCTTCGCTGCGCCCTCGACGTCACCGATCCCTGGGAACCGCTCCCGGTCGGGCACGTCCTGCGCACCCTGCCGGGCGCGATCGTCACGCCCCATATCGCGTGCAGCAACCGGCGAGTCCGACAGGAGATGGCGCAGGTCGTGATAAATGACCTGGAAAGTTTTTTCTGCGGCAACGGAGTCGACAACCGCGTAACCACCGCGATGCTCGGCCGGATGACGTAAGAAGCATGAAATTATCGTTCTCGACTCTCGCTTGTCCGGACTGGACGCTGCCGCAGATCATCGCGATCGCCTCGACGGCGGGTTACGACGGTATCGAATTGCGTTTCGTGGAAAACGAAGATTCGCTATGGAAACTGCCTGTTTTTCGCGGAAAAGAACTGGCCGCGGCGAACCGTGCATTTTCCGATCACGGGCTGACGATTTCATGCCTGGACACAAGCTGCCGATTCCATTCACCTGATGCCGACGAACGCGCGCGCTGGCTTACGGAAGGCGAGCGCATGGCCGACTTGGCAGCTGCCCTGGGTGCGCCCGGCATGCGGGTTTTCGGTGACACGATCCAACCCGGCGCGGACCGGGCTTCGACACGAAGCTGGATTGCCGATTCCATCCGCACGCTTGCCGAAAACACCGGTCCGAAAGGGATTGAAGTCTGGCTGGAAACCCACGGCGACTTTGCCACCGGATCTGAGACCGCCGCGATTCTCGCGGAAGCCGGTTGCGCGCAGACCGGAGCCATCTGGGACCCGGCAAACTGTTTCCTCGAATCCGGGGAGCGCCCACAGGAAGGTGCGGCCCGCCTGGGAGCAAGCATTCGGCACATCCATGTCAAGGACCTGCGGCAGAACCATGATGGCTGGAAGCCGGTCCTTACCGGGGCCGGCGATTTCCCTCTGCCCGAGGTTCGGACCGCGCTCCGGCAACTCGGCTACGATCGATTCGTGTCGTTCGAGTGGGAGAAGAAATGGCATCCGGACATCGCGGACGCGACCGTTGCTCTGCCGCATTTTACGCGCTGGTTCCGGGAGAACTGAGACCGATGGACGATTGCGCCGGCGCGATTCTGCGGCTACTGAGTGCGAAGGACATTCCTGCGGCGGTGGAATTGTCGGCGCAGGCTGGCTGGAATCAGACCGGCGAAGACTGGCGCCTGTTGATCGACCTGGCTCCGGAAGGTTGCCTGGCAATGGAAGTTGACGGCGAACTGGCTGCCACCACCACGCTGTTGAGTTACGGACGGCGGCTGGCATGGATCGGCATGGTGCTGACCAAGTTGCAATATCGCGGGCGGGGCCTGGCGCGCCGTTTGCTGACGCAGGCGCTGGCGCAAGCCGATCAGGTGGGAGTTGAAACGGTGAAGCTCGACGCCACGGATCAGGGTAAGCTGCTCTACGAAAGACTAGGTTTCCGTTCCGAACAAGCGGTCGAACGCTGGTCGCGGCCGGGCTCTGTCGATGCACCGGAGCTTCGTTCTAACGCGCATCCGTCGGAGGAATGGCGCGCCGCAGACTTACAGGTATTTGGAGCGGACCGCTCGCAATTGTTGGAGAGGCTTGCGCGCCGCAATCCGCCGTTCTCAGTCGTGCGCTCCTACCTGTTCACACGGCCCGGGCGGCAGACCGCATACTTGGGGCCATGCGTGTCCGATACGCCCGAAAGCGCTCGAACTCTGATTGAACGCGCCTTGGAGACCGCAGCCTTCTCCGGTTGGTCCTGGGATCTGCTTCCTCAGAACACCAGCGCAGTTGCCATCGCCCGGGACCTCGCTTTTGCTCCGAGAAGGCGCCTCCTGCGTATGGTTCGCGGGAAGGACCTGCACGGAAAAGAAGATGCGATTTACGCCATCGCTGGTTTTGAGCTGGGTTAATGATGAAGATCCAGAACGTAGCAGAATTGGAAGAGCGGCTCTCGCGTCCTGGTGATGCCGACGCTTCGGCGATGGCCGCCTTGAACGGCGATCTTTTGATCCTGGGCGTCGGCGGGAAAATGGGACCGAGCCTGGCCCGCTTGGCTCGTCGTGCCGCGGACCTGGCCGGAACCCGGCAGCGCATCGTCGCGGTGGCCCGCTTCAGCGACGCCAGTTTGCCCGCTCAGCTGGCAACGCAGGGAATTGAGACCATCACCTGCGATCTGCTCGATCCGGGCGCGCTAAACAATCTCCCGGATATTCCCAACGTCATATTCATGGCGGCGCGGAAATTCGATACCGCCGGCGCGGAACACCTGACCTGGGCAATGAACACGTACCTGCCTGGTTTGGTTGCCGAACGATATCGCAACTCTCGCATCGTGGCCTTTTCGACCGGCAACGTTTATCCGCTGCGTTCCGCGTCGCAAGGTGGAGCGGTGGAGTCTACGCCGGTCGGCCCCGTCGGAGAATATGCGCAATCGGCGCTCGGCCGTGAGCGCATGTTCGAGAATGGGTCTATGCGATGGGGGACGCGAGTAGCGATCCTGCGCCTGAACTATGCCGTCGAGCTGCGCTATGGAGTTCTGGTGGATATTGGACGAGCGGTGTTCGAACGCCGTCCCATTCCTCTGTGCATGCCTTTTGTAAATGTGATCTGGCAGTTGGACGCTAACTCCTGGTGCCTGCGCTCGTTCCCTTACTGTCAGTCGCCGCCCTTCGTATTGAACATCACCGGGCCCGAAACTCTTTCGGTACGTGATCTCGCGGTAGAATTTGGCCGCCACTTTGGAATTGAACCTATACTGCTTCCGCCGGACGCCGAAGGTTCCACTGCCCTGCTCAGCGATGCCAGCAAGGCACACGCCCTTTTTGGCTTTCCCACGGTAAATCCTGCGGAAATGATCGAATGGATCGCACATTGGATTCGGGAAGGCGGCCTGATGTTGAACAAGCCGACGCACTTCCAGAACCGCGACGGGAAATTCTGATGGAGCTTCGCGAGAAACTCCGCTCGGGTCTTGTGATTCCGGCCCATCCTCTCGCGCTTAACTGCGAACGCAAGTTGGACGAGCGCAGGCAACGCGCTTTGACGCGATACTATCTGGCCGCCGGCGCGGGTGGCATTGCCGTGGGCGTTCATACCACCCAGTTCGCTATTCGAGATCCGAAATTCGGGTTGCTTGAACCCGTCTTGAGGCTTGCGGCTGAAGAAAGTCGCGGCAGTGAACTCGTGAAGGTCGCGGGCGTTTGCGGGAAGCGCGGCCAGGCGATGGCGGAGGCGCGACTGGCCGTCGATTTGGGGTATGACGCGGTGCTCCTGAGTCTCGCCGATCTGAAGGACGCGACCATTCCGGAACTGCTGGAGCACGCCCGATCCATTGCCTCTGTAATTCCGATCATGGGCTTCTACTTGCAACCCGCGGTTGGAGGACGCGTTCTGCCCTACGAATTCTGGCGGCAGTTCCTCGAGATCGAAAATGTGGTCGCAATCAAGATCGCGCCCTTCAATCGCTATCAGACGATCGATGTGGTTCGCGCGGTGGCTCAGTCCGGCCGCGCGCAGGATGTCGCCCTGTACACCGGGAACGACGACAACATTGTGAACGACCTGTTGACGCAGTTTGACTTCGGCAACAACCAACGAATTCGGATGGTCGGCGGCTTACTGGGGCAATGGGCAGTGTGGACGAAGACTGCGGTTTCTCACTTGGCGCTCGTGAAACGTCATTCCGATGTCGTTCCAGGCGAATTGTTGACTCTCGCCCAGCAGGTCACAGACGCGAACGCTGCAATCTTCGATCCCGCCCACCAGTTTCGCGGATGCATTCCCGGCATACATGAGATTTTGCGGCGTCAGGGGCTTCTCGAAGGACGCTGGTGTCTCGATCCGCGGGAGGACCTTTCCCCGGGCCAGATTGAGGGAATCGATCGGGTGTGCAGATCGTATCCGCATTTGCCGGATGACACGTTTGTGCAGGAGCACTTGGATGATTGGCTTCGTTAGGGTTCTCATGGTTGTGCTTCTTGGTTTTGTCACGGCGCTGGCTGCGGACCACGCGGTGGTCGAAAGCGTCCACGCAGAACAAGACGTTCCTCTGAAACTGGATCCAGCATCGCCCTTCTGGAGCGGATCGCTCCCCGTCTACATGGAGAAAGACAGGTTCGGGGAACCGGTTCCCCGGTATCGCACGGAGGTTCGCACACGCTGGACGAAGGACAATCTGTACTTCCTGTTTATTTGCCCCTACGAGCAACTCCACCTTAAGCCCGCGCCGAATACCAACCAGGAAACCAATGAGCTTTGGAACTGGGATGTCGCAGAGGTGTTTATCGGCTCAGACTTCAGCGATATCAAACGCTACAAGGAATTCGAAGTTTCCCCGCAAGGCGAGTGGATTGACCTGGACGTGGATCTACACAAGCCGCACCACGAGGACGGCTGGACGTGGAACTCAGGATTTGAAGCGGCCGCGAGGATCGATCAGAAGCAGCACGTCTGGTATGGTGCAATGCGCATCCCGTTCTCTGCGATTGATGCGCGAAAACCGGTACCCGGAAACACGCTGCGCTTGAACCTCTTCCGCAGCCAGGGTCCTCCTGCGCATCAGCACGAAATAACCTGGCAAGCCCCTATGAGCAAAACGTTTCACGTTCCGGAACGTTTTGGTCTGATCAAGCTCGTCGAGAAACAGTAATGATTGTGCGTTATACGCATCGTATGCAATTCTACTAAGCGCAAAGCGCCGGATCAGAACGCTGCAAGTGCTCCCATCTTGGGTAAAGGAGATGATCCATGGGTAAGCGGACAAGTGCTCGGACGTCTTCCCGCGATAAGCCGAAGGCTGCCTTGGAGTTTTTTGATCAGGCTCTGATGCTGCTCGAAAAACTGAGGCGCACGCAAGCCGACGTCGTTCAGCAAGCGGCGGACCTGTGCGCGGACCGGATCGCCCGAGGCGGCCTGATATTTCTGTTTGGGAATGGCCACTCGCGAATGCTCTGCGAAGAGATGACCCCCAGGCAAGGCTGTTTTCCTGGTTTTGTGGCGCTGGTGGAGTGGGCACTATCGAACCACGTGGCCATCGTTGGTGCGAATGGCCTGCGGGCGCCCCTTTATCTGGAAAATTACGAAGGCTACGCCGAGCAGATCCTGCGCGGTTTTCGTTTCGGACGGGATGACGCTTTCATCGTAATTTCTACCAGCGGGATCCGTCCGGTAGTGGTCGAAATGGCGCTGGGAGCCCGGCGACGTGGATTGCCGGTGATTGCGATCGTCTCGAAAGCGCATTGCGAGCAGGCAGAAGCGGCGCACTCCTCCGGCAAAAAGCTGATGGATTACGCCGACATTGTGATTGACAATCAGTGTCCCGCCGGCGATTGCCTGATCCGCCTGACAGGCCTCGACTGGTCGACCGGCCCTGCTTCTACCATCACCGGCGCGATGATTATCAATATGATCCGCTGTGCCACGGCGGAGGGCCTGCTTCGCCGGGGAAAGCCCCCGACGCTCTTGCCCAGTCATCAATTTGTAGGTAATTCCAGTTCGGGGGAGCAACTGGAGGCGTTCTACGAGGCCTATCGCAAGAGCCTTGCCCATCTCTTCGGGTAGCGGGAGATGCCAGCGCATCGCCCTATTTTGGAAATAATCACTAGGTTTTCAAAAGGTTCTGGAGCCTGCCATGCGTATTTTTGACAAGAGTTCACTGCTCGTAGCGTTCGCAAGCCTGACCATTGCTGCGCACTCCGCTTGGGCAGCCGAATCGTACGCCGTGACCATCGAATATGGTGTTGTGGCAACCATGCGCGATGGCACGGCTCTTCGAGCTGACATCTATCGGCCAACAACGGATGGGAATTTTCCTGTTCTTCTGAAACGCACTCCCTACGACAAGAGCAACTCCGACGCCACCGGCTTCGGTGTCAAGGCTGCAGCACGCGGCTATGTCGTAATCGTTCAAGACGTTCGCGGACGTTACACCTCCGACGGCGAATGGTATCCCTTTATGCATGAATCGAACGACGGCTATGACACGGTGGAGTGGGCAGCGTCTTTGCCCTATTCCAACGGCAAGGTGGGGATGTTTGGAGGTTCTTACGTTGGAGCAACGCAGATGTTGGCGGCAATCGCACATCCGCCGCATCTTGCCGGAATCTGTCCCGTCGTGACCGCGAGTAATTATCACGACGGATGGACCTACCAGGGTGGGGCATTCGAGCAATGGTTCAATGAATCGTGGACTTCCGGTCTTGCACAGGACACGCTCAATCGTTCCGTGCGCAAGGACACGAATGTGCTGAACGGAATTTGGAAGCTTCCTCTCACGGGTTACCCGCTTTTCGAGTTGCCGCGAGTTTCCTCAGACTCAGAGTTGACGCACTCCCTGGCTCCTTATTTCCTCGACTGGTTAGCTCACCCAAACTATGACGACTATTGGAAACGCTGGTCGATTGAGGAACATTATTCCGACATCAATGTGCCCGCACTGACCATCGCTGCCTGGTACGACATTTTTCTTGGGGGATCGTTGCGCAACTACACTGGGGTCAAGCTTCATGGCGGAAGCGAGACCGCGCGCCGGGGACAGCGTTTGCTGGTGACCGTCGGCGGACATGCCGGTTCAGGCCGCAAGATCGGGGACGTGGACTTCGGCCCGTCGGCAATCTTTGCCGAAGATGAAGTGGTTCTGAATTGGTATGACCATCTTTTCAAAAACGCTGCCAACGAATTCGCCGGTGTGAAACCGGTGAGACTTTTCCTGTTGGGCGCCAATCAATGGCGGGAAGAAGATGACTGGCCCTCGCCGCGCTCCCAGGATGCGAAATATTTTCTGCATTCGGCCGGAAAAGCAACTTCCGTGAGCGGAGATGGCAGTCTCTCCACCACGGCCCCGCATTCGGAATCGCCGGACCATTACGTGTACGACCCCGCGAATCCGGCACCGACGGTGGGCGGTCCCCTATGTTGTGATGCCACACACCTCGAACCCGGCCCCCGCGATCAGCGCGCGGTGGAAGAGCGTCCGGATGTTCTGGTGTACTCGACCCCCGCCTTTGTCCAGGATCTCGAAGTGACAGGAGCAGTGAAAGTCGAACTCTTCGCCAGTTCCTCGGCGGTGGACACCGATTTCAGCGCCAAGATAGTGGATGTTTGGCCAGACGGATTTGCGCAGAACCTGACTGAAGGAATTGTCCGCGCACGCTATCGGAGTTCGCAGGAAAAGCCGGAACTCATGAACCCCGGCCAGATATACAAGTTCACAGTCGACTTGTGGTCTACAGCCAATGTCTTTCTCAAGGGGCACCGGCTGCGGCTGGAGATCAGCAGCAGCAACTTCCCACGTTTCGATAGAAACTTGAACACGGGTCAAGAGGCCGGGGTTGCCGGAAAACCGCTGCCAGCTACGAATACGGTCTATCACGATACCGGCCATCCTTCGGCTCTGATCCTGCCGATCGCGGCAAGCCCTTGAAAGACGGAAGGGCAATCTCAACAGCTGGCGCTCGCGACACAAGTTGCAGGCCCGTCGAAGGAAGTCTTCCCTTCGGCATTGATCCGAATACATTTCTAAGGAGTTTTTATGTCGAGTAGCAGTATGTCGAAACGTATCTTCCTCGCCCCAGAACCGCGGGCGATGTCCGACATTTTTGACGAGAACGATTTGGCCCGGCTGCGTGCTGTGGGAGATGTATTCGTGCACGAAGCTGGTCCTGTCACGGACGCATTGTTTGACGAAAAAGTTGTAAATGCAGAAATCATCATCGGCCAGTTTGATCTTCCCGAATCACGCTTAAAACGCGCCCCGTCACTGAGGGCGGTGTTCAACGTGGAAGGCAATTTCCTGCCCAATATCGACTACGCCTACTGTTTTCGCAGCGGCATACGCGTTCTCAGCACGAGTCCCGTGTTCGCCGAGCCTGTGGCGGAGGCAACGCTGGGCATGGCGATTGATCTCGCCCGCGGCATCAGCCGGTCGGATCGCCATTTCCGCCAAGGGACCGAGGAGTACGGCCTGGCTGCCAACCGCGAGGCGTTTTCCCTCTTCCGACAAGACGTCGGGCTGATCGGACTGGGCGATCTTGGCAGGGCGATCTTGCCATTGCTTCGCCCGTTCGGTTGTCGCATTCGGGCCTACGATCCATGGTTGCCCGCCGAATATATTCAAACCCTGGGTTGCGAGGCGGCGTCTTTAGATGAGGTCTTGCGGCGCTCGCGCCTGGTGATTGTCGTGGCTGGGGTCACGTCGCAGAATCAGGGTTTCCTGGGGGAACAACAGTTTTCCGCGATGCAGAGAGGGTCGGGCCTCGTCCTGGCTAGCCGTGCGGCTGTGGTCGATTTCGACGCAATGCTCGATTTTGCCGAAAGGGGACATATTCGCGTTGCCACCGACGTCTTTCCCCAAGAACCGCTGCCCACCTCACATCGGGCCCGGCAAACCCGCAATTTGATTCTTTGCGCACATCAGGCGGGGGCATTGGAATCCGCGATCAAGCAGATCGGCAAACTCGTTGTCGGGGATGCGGAATTGATTGCACGTGGCCTGCCCCCGATTTTGTGCAAGTTAGCTCAACCGGAGACCGTAAAGCTGCTTCGCAGCAAACCTATCGACAAGAGCTGATTTGGCAGTTCTTTGTTTGGCTCGCATGAGGTGCAGGAAGCTCGCTCGCGAAACGTAGATCATGACTCACCTTTCGTTCGAAGGCGAGCGAAATGCCAGACCAGCGCCAGTTCACGTTCTCGCCGTTATAAATAACGAGATCGAGTTTGTTCCATCCACTGTGGAACTTGAGGTTGAGGTGAGCCGGGCCAAACCCGCTGCGGTCTGGAATCTCCGCAACAGTCGCATCATTCAATCGCACGAGCAACCGATCGTCATGGCCGAAAATCGCATTTACGTGGGCGAGCCTGCGACCGTCAAAGCGATTGCGGCGAACAAAAGCGTGATTTCTTGCATCACCGCAAATCGCATCGAGGGTTCAGCCTCAATGAATGTAGGCCCCGCCAGGAAGCAAGTACTGAATAGGCCATAGCTCCCTTTCTTGATTCACAACTTCAGACCACTTGATGATTTGACGATCGGGCTGAGATAGCAGTCTGACATTCGGAAGGGTTTCAGAAATCGCGCTGGCCAAAGTGTAAGCGTCGTTCGCTCCGCTAACAACAAATTCGGACTGCAGGTTGAACTGTGCCCTGAAGAAACGAGTGGCAATCTCCACATCTTCTATCATCTGCAAAAAGTAAGGCCTGCCGGTCAGCAGCGAGTTATAGACGTAGCCAGCCAACACTCCTGAAAGTGGATTGACATAAGCATGATCAAAATCCAACTGCGCCAGTGCGGGATCGTCAGGAGACACGGCCTTGTATGCCATACGCGTTTCCCCCAATCCACGAGGATCGACGGAAATGATGTCATATCCCGCATCGAGATACTTCGCCAGGCCGGGCCAATCCTGCGCCCCGGCTTTTCTGCCCTCCCCCAACCACAACAACACCGGACGTCGAACGCCGTCTGACTTGTGGATATACAAAAGCGGCAACTCGAGATATCGGCTGTGATGCAGCAGATATTTCTCAATCGCGACGCCCTCGAAATACGACTTCCCGCGTGCTTCCCACCGGACTTCTTCTTGCCCAGGGATCTCTCCTTGAAATTCAGCAACGGCCCACGAGTTGATTCCCGGATAGAGGTCTGAATAGTAGAGTTCTTTGACGGTTTTTGCAGGCTGCTTCTTATGCTCCACGTAGTATTCGCGAATCACGTCCATTAGTGACCGGGAGTTCTCAAAGTCGAGCATCACCTGGCCAGTGCGCGTGCACTGCAGGGCTTTCTCATCGAGTTCTCTGACCGGTGGCAGTCCTCGCCGCGCGGACACTCCGTTGAAATGATCGAGGAAATCCATTGCCGCTTCCTGATTCTCGGGAGAATATTGATGGTCGTGGTACCCTTCGGCCATCGCAATGCGGTCGGCATGATCGAATTTGCTGTAAAGTCGCGTTACTTCGCGGACCGTTTTGTGCGTGCCCTCGATAGGGAAAAAGTCGAGCCCAGCAGCGGCCACCAACACGGGGCGCGGGTACATCATGAGTAGAAGCCCCGCGTGGTCCACCCGATTCGAGATCATCCCGTAGAGATCCTGCTCAGGGTCACTATCGGGATCTTTGAAAATACGGTTGTACATCCGCATCGGGAGCGCGGTGATGTAGCAGGAAGGAGCCGCAACTTTAATGCGATGGTCCAGCGCGGCAATATGCGCAGTCTGGAATCCGCCGCCGCTTGTGCCCGTGATGTTGATGCGCTCCGGATCAACCTCAGGCCGCGTCAACAGGTAGTCGAGCGCCCGCATACCATCCCAGATTTCCCAGCGCGCAAGACTTGTGCCGGCGAGATATGCCAGATTGCCCAGCACCGCATGCTCGGCGCAAATCAGGTTGTAACGGCTCTTTCCAGCTTTCGCATCCCAGAACTGGCTGCGTTCGCCTTGCCCAATCGGATCCCAGCAGATCACGACATATCCGCGCTGTACTAATCGCTGACACAGCGCTTGATAATGAACCTTCCCGTTCGCGGCATGGCCGCTCGGTACAAGGACTGCAGGGCGTGTCTTGTTTCCGTCATCCGGTACGTACACCAGCGCAGAAACATAAACTCCGGGCAGACTTTCAAAAATCAATTTCTCGATATGAAAGCCATCCATCTGGATCCGCCCGGTGATCTGGGGATGCAATGGCGTTCGTTCGGTTGGAAGGCCGCCCAACATGGCGAGCAAATGTTCCTCTAACGCTCGCTGAATGCGCAGCAAATCCTGTTCCGTTCGAATTGCTTCCCAGTCTTTGCGGCGCTGGTCGTCTTCCTGCCATGCCGTTTCTGTCTGGTACTGAAGGTATGGCGTAATGGCCGGCGCTTCCGTTGCAGCCGGCGGAAATACGTTGAAAGCTTCGGCCGGAGGCGCATCTGCAGCGGCAGCAGTTAGAGCCCACGCAGCAAATAATCCAAAGATAAGCGCGCTTCTCATATGCCTCCCGCGGCTGCGAGTCGTTTCAGAGCGAAATTCCGCGCTTCCAGGGGATGAAATCGTCCTGCCCGAGCGACTCGGCCTTGGTTCGGACCTCGCCGCTGGCCACCTGGATGACCGATTCGAGTATTGTCTCTCCCATTTGTTCGATTGTCTTCTCGCCCGAGATGATCGGGCCGGCGTCGACGTCAATAATGTCCGGCATACGTCGAGCGAGATCGGAATTGGTAGAGATCTTGACTACCGGTGCCACAGGATTGCCGGTCGGCGTCCCCAGGCCGGTCGTGAATAGTACGACCTTGGCCCCGGCGGCCACCTGGGCCGTGACACATTCGACGTCGTTACCGGGCGTGCACTGGAGGTTGAGCCCTGGTTCGGTGGAGTATTCGGGATAGTCGAGCACGGCGGTCACGGGAGAGGTGCCGCCTTTTCGTGCCGCGCCCGCGGATTTCATCGCGTCAGTCAGCAAGCCGTCCTGGATGTTTCCTGGAGAAGGATTCATTTCGAACCCGGAGTGGACTGCTTTGGCGCGGGCGGCATAGTCGCGCATGAACTGGATAAAGCGATCGGCAACTTCTTTGGTGGTGCTGCGGTCGATGAGCGATTGCTCGACACCGCAGAGTTCGGGAAATTCCGAAAGAATCGTCCTGCCTCCCAATGCGGTGACCAAGTCCGAGACATGACCGAGAGCGGGATTCGCTGAGATTCCCGAGAATCCATCCGACCCGCCACATTTCAAACCGACACAGAGCTGCGAAAGAGGCGCTGGGGCACGGGTATTCTTGTTAGCTTCCGCGACGCCCAGGAACGTTGCTCGGATGGCTTCCGAAAGCATGCTGAACTCAGACCCGCTTTGTTGTTGTTCGAATACCAGCATCGGTTTACGGAAGTTGGGGTCGCGGCGGGCAACTTGCTCCCGCAGAATGCTTACCTGTGAATGCTGGCAACCTAGACTCAGGATGCTGGCTCCGGCAACGTTGGGATGATGGAGGTAGCCCGCGATCAGCGCACAGAGATTATGGGAATCTTCTCGAGTTCCTCCGCACCCGCTCTGATGCATGAGGAACTTGATGCCATCGACATTCTTGAAAATCCCAGACTTGGCGGCCATTCGAGGGTTTTCTTCCGCCCGGTGCTGTTGGATCTCCTCCAGTTTGCCCTCTCCGTAGAGTCGGACCAGTTCAGCGACCTGCTGCCGGTAAACCTTGGGCCGAGCAAAACCCAGTTCCTCTTCAAACGCCTGTTTCAAGACTTCAATATTGCGGTTCTCGCAGAAGACCAGGGGCACCACCAACCAATAATTTCGGGTGCCGACCTGACCGTCAGACCTGTGGTAACCCAGAAACGTGCGGCTGCGCCAACGTGAGACATCGGGCGGAGTCCAGTCGTACTCAGTCGCCTTCTCGCGGAAGGGCAAGGCATCATGTCGAATGTTGCGGGTAGTCAGCACGGAACCTTTCTGGATCGGTTGCGTGGCCTTGCCAATGAGGACACCATACATGAGCAAAGCAGCACCGGGGGGCAAATCTGTGGTTGCAAATTTGTGTTTGGCCGGAACGTCCGCGGTCAAAACCAAAGAATGGTTGGAAAAATCGACCTGCTCGCCCTTGCGCAGGTCTCGTAGCGCGATGAGAACGTTATCATCGGGGTGCAGTTTCAGAACCGCGCTCTGCATCACAGTTTTGTCCTCACCAGCTTTATACTTAATCTTACTGCGTCCTGCGCCGCTAACAGGTTTCCTTCGTACGCAGAGAGTGATCGGGCATGACTGGTGGTGGACGCCTGGCTGGATGGCTCGTTAGGGTAAAGGGATGGGATTGAAAATTCGAGCGAAGAAAGACTGCAGGTGGGATCTGGTCAGCTTGGGCGAGGTAATGCTCCGTCTGGACCCTGGCGACCGGCGTATTGCGACGACGCGAAACTTTGAAGTGTGCGAAGGCGGCGGAGAGTATAACGTAGCCCGCGGGCTGAAGCGCTGCTTCGGCCTGGACACGGCGATTGTCACCGCCTTTGCCGACGATTCGGTGGGGCGATTGCTTCAGGATTTCATCTATCAGAGTGGTGTGGACCAGTCACTGGTGCGCTGGGTCGAGCACGATGGAGTGGGGCGCTCGGTGCGGAATGGCCTCAACTTTACCGAGCGCGGCTTCGGAGTGCGAGCAGCGCTGGGCTCCTACGATCGTGGACATACGGCTGTGTCGCAACTCAAACCGGGCGATGTCAACTGGGATGAGGTCTTTGGGAAACATGGAGCGCGATGGTTACACACCGGAGGCATCTTCTGCGCCCTTTCCGCGACGAGTCCCGAGGTGGCGCTGGAAGCCATGCAAGCTGCAAAGCGCTACGGCACGATCGTCTCGTATGACCTGAACTATCGGCCGTCGTTGTGGAAGTCGATTGGCGGAACCGAGCAGGCGCAGGCAGTCAACCGCCGCATCGCGCCCTACGTGAACGTAATGCTCGGCAACGAAGAGGATTTTTCGGCAGCGCTCGGTTACGAAGTCTATGGAATGGATGAAAACCTTTCGACGTTCGAAGTCGAAGGGTTCACGCACATGATTGTGAAGGTTGTGAAGGACTATCCCTTACAGGTGGTTGCGACCACGTTGCGGAGAGCCAAGACGGCGACCCGGAACGATTGGGGCGCAATCTGCTATAGCGATGGCAAGTTCTACCGGGCGGCAGAGCGGGAAGACCTGGAGATCTTCGATCGCGTGGGAGGAGGCGATTCTTTTGCCTCCGGTCTGATCTATGGCTTTCTCTCGGGAAAGGATCCGCAGTGGGCGGTCGAATGCGGCGCCGCGCACGGCGCCCTGGCAATGACTACACCGGGCGACACGAGCATGGTGACCTTGCAGGAAGTAATCCGTGTGATGGAAGGAAAAGGTGCACGCATCGCTAGATGAAGGAGTGCCGCAGAGGTTCGCTCGATGAATAAACAGCAGGTTCGGGATCGAATCACGGAAATCGGGATTGTGCCGGTGGTACGAGCATCGTCGGTGGCCGAGGCGTTGCTCGCTGCCGAGGCGGTTTGTGATGGCGGCATTCCCATTGTAGAGATCACCATGACGGTGCCCGATGCAGTTGAAGTGATTCGTGAACTGCGAAAGAGCGCCATTTCGGGAGTGCTCATCGGCGCGGGGACGGTTCTCGACGTGGAGACTGCGCGACGCTGCGTGGATGCTGGTGCCGAATTTCTAGTCAGCCCGGGATTGAATCTGTCGACCGTCGAATTCGCCGTCCGGGAAGGAACGTTAATGCTGGCTGGAGCATTGACGCCGACCGAAGTCTTCACGGCCTGGAACTCTGGGGCTGACTTCGTCAAGATTTTTCCTTGCGGACAGGTGGGAGGGGCGAAGTACATCAAGGCCTTGAAAGGCCCATTCCCCCAAATTCCACTGGTGCCGACGGGTGGCGTCAACCTGAACACGGCAGCGGAATTCATCGAGGCGGGCGCTGCCGCGCTGGGGATTGGGGGAGAACTGGTTCAGGGGGAGGCTTTGAAGTCAGGGAGGCTCGATGTGATTGTCGAGAACGCCCGCAGGTTCCTCGCGATTGTGAAACAGACCCGAGCCCGGATGGCGGCGCCGAATATTGCCGAGGGTAGCTTGCGCTGAGGCCTCCTGCCTACTGGTTGACGCCGCTGGCTAAAATACCGCCGTCGACCACGAGCAGGTGCCCAGTGACAAAGCTCGCGGCGTCCGAGGCGAGGAACACCGCGGCACCAGCAAGCTCATCGAGGTGCCCGAATCGCTGCATAGGAGTTCGGAGCAGGAATTCCCGCCCGCGCTCGGTTCCGTCGAGCAGTGCAGCATTCATGTCCGTGCGCAAAACACCCGGTACCAGCGCGTTGACGCATACACCGAACTTGGCCCACTCGACAGCGAGCGACTTGGTGAGGGAAGCGACGGCTCCTTTGCTGGCGCAATAGGCGGCGACCTCGTAAAGCCCGACAAACGACGAAAGAGAACCCATATTAATAATGCGGCCATAGCGCCGCTCGATCATGTGCCGGCCGAATACGCGACAGGCACGCAAGGTGCCGTTCAGGTTCGTTTCCAGGATCGCATCCCAGTCCGAGTCAGGGAACTGAAGGGTGGGCATCCGTTTGGTGCGGCCAGCACAGTTCACGAGGATCTCGACACTTCCGAATACAGCACAAACGAGCTGCAGTAAATGCTCGAGGCTGGAGTTGTCGGTGACATCGCAGGTGAGAGCGAGCGAACGGCGCCCCAGGGTCTCCACCGCGGAAGCAGCGGCGCGCACCAGTTCCGCGCGACGGCCGGTGGGGACCACGTTCGCTCCCGCCTGGGCGAGTCCCTTGGTGAGAGCCAACCCGATGCCGCTGGTTCCGCCGATTACGACGGCGGTCTTGTCCTTGAGTTCAAGAAGAGGATGACCCATGGAAGAAGTCCGATGCGGCATTTTCAGCGACGGTCAGTCAACCCGCAGCCTAGGCGAATTATATAGTGAGACCGCAGTTCCGAGCGGAGAAGACCGTCAATGCCAAGGTCGAGATCGAGTTCGCCAACGAGCCCTGACCGTGATTTGGTTTCTGGGTGTGGGTGTCCCTCGTCAAAACCTCGTGCATTCGCAGAATGAATGCCTTGGAGACGGGCTTGATGCGAGTGTTTCGATTAAGATTCTGGCCATGCTGTGGGCCATAATCACGTCGCGCAGCGGTCGTCCTATTGAGTGGGGCGGTGTCTCGCTTGGCGAACCGGATGATCTGGAATCTACGCCTCAAGGCACGCTGGTCGCTTGGGTGAGCTTGTCAACGACGACAAGCACGGCGGATGCCTGATCCCGATGATGATGCTTTGCCACGAGCACGACGAAGACCCGGAGATGCGCCCCGAGCCGATCAGCCCCGAGCAGCGAGAAGATATGATCGTGCACATGGCGGCGGGGCTTTTGAAAGCCTACCAATATTTCAGAGCACAGCGGGAAGCGAGGCGATG
>ODAK010000445.1_pt1 | contig 47679 bp, 44 predicted proteins | sample 1539591 | NCBI WGS metagenome assembly ODAK01 (sample SAMEA3539303, study PRJEB22396) | soil metagenome | biome: tundra; feature: field; material: soil | place: USA | collected 2010-05 | depth 0.15 m
TACTTGGAGGACAGACCACTATATAAGTTCCGTTATTTATGGGGCACTACACTAGGCTGTGGCCTCGGCCTGCAATCGCCGGTATTTGGCCCAGAGCGTCTCTTTCGATTCGACGTTCGCCGCGTCGACAGGAATGCAATTGACCGGGCAGACCTGCACGCACTGCGGCTCGTCGAAGTGGCCGACGCATTCGGTACAGCGCCTGGGGTCGATCACGTAGATCGTCTCACCCATCGAGATCGCCTGATTCGGGCACTCGGGTTCGCAGACGTCGCAGTTGATGCATTCGTCGGTGATGAGCAGCGCCACGTCGTTCTTTCGCTTTCTCGTCAGGCCTCGGCCCGTTTCACCCGCTGCCGCAGGCGGTCGAGCACCGAGGGTGACACGAATTTGGAAACATCACCGAAAAGGCTGGCAATCTCGCGAACGAAAGTCCCCGAGACGAACTGATACTGGTCGCTCGGCGTGAGAAAGACGGTCTCGACATCGGGCATGAGCTGCCGGTTCATGCCCGCCATCTGGAACTCGTACTCGAAGTCGCTCACCGCGCGCAGACCGCGCACGACCACCTTGCCGCCATGCTCGACGACGAAGTCACGCAGCAGGCCGCGAAACGCCATGACCTCGACGTTCGGGTACTTGGCCGAGAGTTCGACCGCGATCTGGAGGCGCTCGGCGATGGAAAACATCGTCCGTTTGTGATGCCCGGCCGCGACGGCGACGATCAGCCGCCCGAAAAGCCGGCTGGCCCGCCGCATCAGGTCTTCGTGGCCGAGCGTCATCGGATCGAACGTGCCCGGGTACACCGCTGTCAGTCGAGTATCCGAAGTCACGCTGCTCTCCACGCTGTGCCCGGGGGGCGGCCGAATGTCGCGCGCAGTGTAGCCGCGGTCACTAGGCGGCGGCGAGACGTCGAAACAGGTGGAAGTGGACGGCGCCAGCGCGGGCCGCGCGCCACGTTTCGAGGCCTGCGGCAGGATCGACTGGCTGCGGCGCCTCGACGTAGACGAAGCCGCCGGCGGCGACGATGCGGCTCGCGGCCGTCATCGCCGGTGTGGCGAGCGGCGCGTCGAAAGGCGGGTCGAGCAGCACGAGATCGAAAGCCCCGGCCGCCGAGCGCGCCATCCATTGCAGGGCATCGGCACGTTCGATGCGAACGGCGTCGGCCTTCAGGCGCGTCTTCGTTTCGCCGAGGCTGGCGACGAGCACGGCATCGCGCTCGAGCAGCACCACTTCCGCCGCGCCGCGCGATGCCGCCTCGAAACCGAGCGCACCGGTTCCGGCGAAGGCGTCGAGGCAGCGCCAGCCGGAAAGCGTCTGCCCGAGCCAGTTGAAGAGCGTCTCGCGAACGCGGTCAGGCGTGGGCCGCAGACCCGGCCGGTCGGCGACCGGCAGCTTGCTCCGCTTCCAGGCGCCGCCGATGATGCGCACCTCGTGCGGCAGCGCTCTTCGAGATGGCAGCGCTGCTCGAGGCCGCCCCCGCGGCGCACTCACAGCCGGACCGCGATGCCGTCGCGCGCAAGCATCGCCTTCGCGTCGCGGACCGAGAACTCGCCGTAGTGGAAGATGCTCGCAGCCAGGACTGCGTCGGCGCCGCCGATGCGGATGCCTTCCGACAGATGCTCGAGCGATCCGACGCCGCCCGAAGCGATGACCGGCACGCTCACGGCGTCGGCAACGGCGCGGGTGAGTTCGAGGTCGAAGCCGATGCGGGTGCCGTCGCGGTCCATGCTCGTGAGCAGGATCTCGCCGGCGCCCATTTCGGCCATTCGGCGCGCCCAGGCGACGGCGTCGAGCCCGGTGTTGCGCCGGCCGCCATGCGTGTAGACGTCCCACCGCGCATCGCCCGCGGTGTGGCGCTTCGCATCAATGGCGACGACGATGCACTGCGCGCCGTACTTGGCCGACGCGTCGCGGATCACCTGCGGATCGGCGACGGCGGCCGAGTTGAAGCTGACCTTGTCGGCACCGGCATTGAGCAGGCGCCTCACGTCGGCCACCGTGCGCACGCCGCCGCCGACGGTCAGCGGAATGAAGACGCGCGAGGCGACGGCCTCGATGATCGGCAGGATCATGTCGCGCCCGTCGCTCGTCGCCGTGATGTCCAGGAAGGTGAGCTCGTCGGCGCCCTGCTCGTTGTAGCGCGCCGCGATCTCGACCGGATCGCCGGCGTCGCGCAGCTCGACGAAGTTGACGCCCTTGACGACGCGTCCGGCCGTCACGTCGAGGCAGGGAATGATGCGTTTGGCGAGCATGGCGTTAGTGTCGACTACCGCGGGCCGGCGCGGGCCGAAGGTTGCGGATCAGGCGGCGGCGAGTTCGTCGGCGCGCGCCTGCGCCGCGGCGAAATCGAGGTCGCCGCTGTAGATCGCCCGGCCGCAGATCACGCCCTCGATTCCCACTTCCTCAACGGCGCACAAGCGCTCGATGTCCTGCATCGACGACAGGCCACCCGAGGCGAACACGGGAATCGTGAGCTGCTGCGCCAGCTTGACTGTCGCGTCGATGTTGACGCCGGTGAGCATGCCATCGCGGCCGATGTCGGTGTAGATGATGGCTTCGACGCCGTAGTCCTCGAACTTCTTGGCCAGGTCGGCGACTTCGTGGCCGGTGAGCTTGCTCCAGCCGTCGGTCGCGACCTTGCCGTCCCTGGCGTCGAGGCCGACGATGATGTGGCCGCCGAAGGCGCTGCAGGCGTCGCGCATGAAGCCCGGATTCTTCACCGCCGCCGTGCCGATGATGATGAACGACAGGCCGTCGTCGAGGTAGCGCTCGATCGTGTCGAGGTCGCGGATGCCGCCGCCGAGTTGCACCGGGATCTCGTCGCCGACCTCGGCGAGGATGGCCTTCACCGCGCTTTCGTTGACCGGCTTGCCGGCGAAAGCGCCGTTCAGGTCGACGAGGTGCAGGCGCCGCGCGCCGGCGTCGACCCAGCGCCGTGCCATCGCCGCCGGGTTCTCGCTGAAGATCGTCGACTCGTTCATGTCGCCTTGCTTGAGGCGAACGCAGCGGCCGTCTTTCAGATCGATCGCAGGGATCAGCAGCATGGCCGCATCGAACAGGGGTGAACGGGACGGATGGGGATCGCTGCCTCGAAGGCTGCGCGTTCCGGATGCGGCGTCAAGGGTTCCAGTGCAGGAAGTTGCGGTACAGGGCCAAGCCGAACTCAGCGCTCTTTTCAGGATGGAACTGTGTCGCGAAAATATTATCGCGCGCCAGCGCCGACGTAAAGCGCCCACCGTAGTCGGTGACGCCGACACTGTGGCGCGGGTCGGACGGCCGGGCATAGAAACTGTGCACGAAATAGAAGTAGCTGGCATCGGGAACGCCCTGCCAGATCGGGTGCGACCCGGCCTGGATGACCTCGTTCCAGCCCATCTGCGGCACCTTGAAGCGGCTGCCGTCGGGCTGCACGCGGCCTTCGAGGCGAAAGCGCACGACCTCGCCGCCGATCAGGCCCAGCCCCGGCGTGCCGGCTTCGGCGCCTTCCTCGCTCCGGTCGAGCAGCATCTGCATGCCGACGCACACGCCCATCAGCGGCTTCGTCGCCGCCGCGTCGAGCACCGCCTCCAGCAGCCCCGAGTCGCGCAGCTCGCGCATGCAGTCGGGCAGCGCGCCCTGGCCGGGCAGGACGACGCGTTCGGCCGCGAATACCTCTTCGGGTTTCGACGTGACGATCACCTCGAAGCCGCCTTCTTCGCGGGCGACGTGGGCGACCGCCTGCGAGACCGAGCGCAGATTGCCCATGCCGTAGTCGACGACGGCGACCGTGCGCATCGCTTGGCTCGCCTAAAGCGTGCCCTTCGTCGATGGAACGACGTCGCCGGCGCGGGCGTCGATCGTCACCGCCATGCGCAGCGCCCGCGCGAAGGCCTTGAACACCGTCTCGCACTGGTGGTGGGCGTTTTCGCCGCGCAGGTTGTCGATGTGCAGGGTGACGAGGGCGTGGTTGGCGAAGCCCTGGAAGAACTCGTGCGCAAGCTGGGCGTCGAAGCCGCCGATCATCCCGGCCTTGAACGGCACGTTCATGACGAGCCCGGGCCGGCCGGAGAAATCGACGACAACGCGCGACAACGCCTCGTCGAGCGGCACGTAGGCGTGCCCGTAGCGGACGAGCCCGCGCTTGTCGCCGACGGCCTGGCCGACCGCCATGCCAAGCGTGATGCCGACGTCTTCGACCGTGTGGTGGCCGTCGATGTGCAGGTCGCCCTGCGCCTCGACCTCGAGATCGACGAGCCCGTGCCTGGCGATCTGCTCGAGCATGTGGTCGAAGAAGCCGATGCCGGTCGAAAGCCGGGCGGCGCCGCGGCCGTCGAGATCGACGCTGACGCGGATCTTCGTTTCCTTGGTGTCGCGCTGCACGGTCGCGCGCCGGGCGGCCGGAAGCGGGATCATCGGTGCGTTCATGGCAGGCTGGCGCGCAAGGCTTCGATCATGAGCCCATTTTCCTCTGTCGTCCCGACGGTCAGGCGCAGGCAGTTGGCGAGCAGCGGATGCAGGCTTGCGACGTTCTTGACGAGCACGCCGCGCCGTTTCATGCCTTCGAAGACGCCGGCGCCATCCGCAACGCGGACAAGGATCATGTTGGCCTCGCTGGGAAACGCCTCGACGCCCGGCAGCTTGCGCAACGCGCCTTGCAGCCGCTCGCGCTCGCTGCGCAGCACCGTGGCCTGCCGCGCGAATTCGTCGCCATGCTCGAGCGCGAACAGCGTCGCTTCGGCATTGAGAGCGCTGATGTTGTACGGTGGCCGCACCTTGTCGATCTCGTCGACGAGCGGCGCCGGGCCGGCGAGGTAGCCGAGGCGAACGCCAGCAAGGCCGAACTTGCTGAGCGTGCGCATGACGAGCACGTGCGGGAGCGTGCCGACGCGGTTCATCCACGAGCGCGAGGAAAACGGCTGGTAAGCCTCGTCGAAGACGACGAGGCCGTTCTGCCTGCCGACCGCGTCGACGATGCGCTCGACCGCGGCTTCGTTGAACAGGTTGGCCGTCGGGTTGTTCGGATAGGCGAGATAGGTGATGGCCGGCCGGCAGGCCTCGATCGCCGCGAGCATGGCCGCCTCGTCGAGCTCGAAGCGCGGCGTCAGCGGCACGCCGACGAAGCCGAGGCCTTGCAGCTTCGCCGACATCTCGTACATGACGAAGCCCGGCACGGGCGCTAGGATCGTCGCGCCGGGCAGGTCGCAGGCCAGGGCGAGGAGCGAGATGAGCTCGTCGGAGCCGTTGCCGAGCATCAGCTTGCAGCCGGCCGGCAGCTTCACGTGCGACGAGAGCGCGGCGACGACCGCGCCGACGCAGCCCGCCGGATAGCGGTTGATCGCGACGCGGCCAAGCCTCTCGCCCAGCTCGCTTTGCAGCGCTTGCGGCAAGCGGAACGGGTTTTCCATCGCGTCGAGCTTGACGAAACCGGCGCTCGGCTGGATGGCGTAGGCATGCATCGACTTCACGTCCTGGCGAACGACGGCGGCGATCCGCTCGGCAGTGGAAGCGATCTCGCGTTCGGCGCCCGACGGCCTGCCGGCGAGCCGCATCTCGGCGGCGCGCGCGTGCGCCGCCAGGCCTTCGCCTTTGGCCAGCTCGGCGGCGATCGGCCCGAGCACGGCGGCGCCGCGCTCGCTCACTTCGATCAGGCTGCTGCGCTTCTGGAAATCGTAGACACCGAGCGGCGACGAGAAGCGCGCCGTCCCCGCCGTCGGCAATACGTGGTTCGGGCCGGCGCAGTAGTCGCCGAGGCTTTCGCTCGTGAACGCCCCGAGAAAGATCGCGCCCGCATGGCGAAGCAGCGGCTCCCAGCGGTGCGGGTCGCCGGCGCTGACCTCGAGGTGCTCTGGCGCGATCCGGTTGCTGATCTCGCAGGCCTCTTGCATCGAACGCGTCAGCACGAGCGCGCCGCGGCCTTCGAGTGACGCACGGATCACGTCGCGCCGCGGCATTGCCGGCAAGAGCCGCTCGATCTCGGCGAGCACGCGACCGATGTAGGCCGCGTCGGGGCAAAGCAGGATGCTTTGCGCCAGCTCGTCGTGCTCGGCCTGGCTGAAGAGATCCATCGCCACCCAGTCGGGCGGCGTCGTTCCATCGGCGAGCACGAGGATCTCACTCGGCCCGGCGATCATGTCGATGCCGACCGTTCCGAAGACGCGCCGCTTGGCACTCGCGACGTAGGCGTTGCCCGGCCCGGTGATCTTGTGCACGGCCGGAATCGTCGCCGTGCCGTAGGCCAGCGCGCCGATCGCCTGGGCGCCGCCGATCGCGAAGACGCGGTCGACGCCTGCAATCGCCGCAGCAGCAAGCACGAGCGCGTTGCGCTGCCCGCCCGCGCCTTCGGAGCTGCCGTCTCTGCGGACCGGCATCGGCGCGACCATGACGATCTCGCCGACGCCGGCGACCTTCGCCGGCACCGCATTCATCAGCACGCTCGACGGATACGCCGCCTTGCCCCCCGGCACGTAGATGCCGACGCGATCGAGCGGCGTCACCTTCTGGCCGAGCAGGCTGCCGTCGCCGTCGCGAAAGGTCCAGCCGCGGCCTGCGACCGCGAGCTGGCGCTCGTGGAAGGAGCGGATTCGCACGGCCGCGCTTTCGAGGGCCGAGCGCTGCGCCGCCGGCAGGCCGTCGCGCGCGGCGCGAAGCTCGCCGGCGCCGATTTCGAGCGCTGCGACCGAGTCCGCGTCGACGCCGTCGAATCGCCGCGTGTAGTCGAGCACCGCGGCATCGCCGCGCGAACGCACGTCGGCGAGGATCGCCATGGCGCTGCCTTCGACCTCGGCGTCGACCTCGGCCGAATAGGCGAGAACCTGCGCGAGCTGCCCGGAGAACTCGGGGTCGCTCGTTCGCAGGCGGCGTAGGCGCAGGCTCACGCGCGCGGCCTGTGGCGCAGCGCCGAATCGGCTGCGGCCGTTGCGGCGGATGACTCGGCGACGGCGTGCGCGAGCGCATCGACGAGGCGGCGGATCGGCTCGCGCTTCAATTTCAGCGCCGCCTTGTTGACGACGAGGCGAGCCGAGATCTGCATGATCTCCTCTACTTCGGCCAGGGCGTTGGCCTTCAGCGTGTTGCCCGAGGCGACGAGATCGACGATGGCGTCGGCCAGCCCCGTGAGCGGCGCCAGCTCCATCGAGCCGTAGAGCTTGATCAGGTCGACGTGCACGCCCTTGTCGGCGAAGTGGTCGCGCGCGATGCGCGTGAACTTGGTCGCGACGCGGATGCGCGAACCTTGTTTCACCGCGGTGGCATAGTCGAAGTCGAGCGGCGCCGCCACGCTCATGCGGCACCGGGCGAGGCGAAGGTCGAGCGGGCGATAGAGGCCTTCGCCGCCGTGCTCGAGCAAGGTGTCGAGGCCGACGACGCCGAGATCGGCGCCACCGTGCTGCACGTAGGTCGGCACGTCGCTGGCGCGAACGAGAACAATGCGCAGATCCTCTCGGCAGGTTTCGATGATGAGCTTGCGGCTCGTCTCCGGATCGTCGGCGAGATCGACGCCCGCCGCGGCGAGCAGCGGCAGGGTCTCGTCGAGGATACGGCCCTTGCTCAGCGCGAGCGTGATCATGGCGCGGCCACCCGCTCGACGTCGGCGCCGAGGCTGCGCAGCTTGGCTTCCATGCGGTCGTAGCCGCGGTCGAGGTGATAGATGCGGTCGACCATCGTCTCGCCCTCGGCGACGAGGCCGGCGATCACCAGGCCGGCCGAAGCGCGCAGGTCGGTCGCCATGACGGCAGCGCCGGAAAGCTTCTCGACGCCCTGGATCACGGCGACGCGCCCGTCGACCTCGATCCTGGCGCCGAGGCGGATCATCTCGGGAACGTGCATGAACCGGTTCTCGAAGATCGTCTCGGCAACGCTGGCCGCACCCTCGGCGATGCAGTCGAGCGCCATGAACTGCGCTTGCATGTCGGTCGGAAACGCCGGGTACTCGCTGGTGCGAAAGCCCACGGCGCGCGGTCGGGCGCCGGCGCGAATCCGGATCCAGTCGCCTCCGGAGTCGATCGTCGCGCCGGCTTCGCGGAGCTTGTCGATTACGGCTTCGAGATGGTCGGCGCGGGCGTGGCGCAGCACCGCATCGCCGCCCGCGGCAGCAACGGCACACAGGAACGTTCCCACCTCGATGCGATCGGGAATGATGCGATGCGCCGCGCCATGCAGCTCGCGCACGCCTTCGATGCGGATGCGGCTCGTTCCGTGCCCTTCGATGCGCGCGCCCATAGCGATCAGCATCTCGGCGAGGTCGGGAATCTCCGGCTCCTGCGCCGCGTTCTCGAGCACCGTCTCGCCGTCGGCCAGCGTCGCGGCCATCAGCAGGTTTTCGGTACCGGTGACGCTGACCATGTCGGTCGTGATGCGCGCGCCCCTGAGCCGCTCGGCGCGGGCGACGATGTAGCCGTGCTCGACCGTGATCTCGGCCCCGAGAGCCTGCAGGCCCTTGATGTGCTGGTCGACCGGCCGCGTGCCGATCGCGCAGCCGCCCGGCAGCGAAACGCGCGCCTCGCCGAAGCGCGCGACGAGCGGGCCGAGGACGAGGATCGAGGCACGCATCGTCTTCACGAGGTCATACGAGGCTTCGCGATTCGTGACCCGCTTCGCGTCGAGCGAGATCGTCGCCTCCGCGTCGGCCGACTGCTCGGCCGAGACGCCCATCGTGCGCAGGAGTCTCAGCATCGTCGTCACGTCGTGCAGGTGCGGCACGTTCGCAAGCAGCACCGGCTCCGCCGTGAGCAGCGCCGCGCAGAGCTCCGGCAGGGCCGCGTTCTTCGCCCCCGAGATGGCGATCTCGCCGGCGAGGCGGCGGCCGCCGCGAATGCGGAGTTTGTCCATGTGCGGATGGCGACGCTTTCGCGTCAGGCCGTTTGATTGCGGTATTCGGTGGGCGTCAGCGTCTTCATCGACAGCGCGTGGATCTGCTCGCGCATGCGGTCGCCGAGCGCACGGTAGACGCGCTGGTGTCGGGCGATGCGGTTCGTGCCTTCGAATTCGGTGGAGACGATGGTGGCGAAGAAATGGCGTCCATCGCCCTCGACTTCGACGTGCTCGCAGGCAAGTCCGTCGACGATGAAACGCTCGATCTCGGCGGGGGTGGGCTCGGCCATCGGTCGATGTTAGCGCGCCTGGGGCGTCCTCACGGCTGCGCCATGCGTCGCTCCAGGGTCTCGCACAGGTTCGCCGCACGCTGCGCCGCCAGCGGCTGCAGCGGCAGGCAGACGCGCGCCCACGACGCGTCGCGGTAGTGCCCGGCGAGCGCCGCCTTCACCGCCGCGACGAGCGGGTGGGCGGCGATGAGTGCACGCAGCTCGGCGGCTTTGCGCACGGCCGTCTCCCCGGCCGACGTGCCTCGAGCCGCCCACGCTGCCTGCGCATACGGCGCCGTCAGATTGGTCGTGGCGCTGATGCAGCCGGCAAAGCCATCGGCAGCGGCGCTGCCGAGCGACGCCTCCGAGCTGGGGAAGACATCGAAATCGCTGACGGCCTTCACGATCGATCGTGCATGGGCCAGGTCACCGGCGCTGTCTTTCAGGCCGGCCACGGTCGCGCCGTGCCGTTCGCGCAGGCGGACCACGACTTCGGCCGGCCACGGCAGCTTCGTGTTCTGCGGAATGTGATAGAGGTAGATCGCGAGTTGCGGGTGGGCGACGCGCCGCACGAGCTCGTCGACGTAGGCGACGAGCCCGTCATCGGGCACGTCCGGGTAGTAGAAGGGCGGCAGGACCAGCGCGCCGGCGAAGCCCAGCTCGCACGCGGCTCGCGTCAGACGCACCGTCTCCTCGAGCGCACAGACGCCCGTGCCGACCATGAAGCGATCGAGCGGCAGGTGGCTCTCGGCGACGGCTCGCATCACGGCCAGGCGCTGCTCGACGGAAAACGCCGTCGCCTCGCCGGTCGTGCCGAGCAGGTTGATCGCGTCGCAGCCATTGTCGAGAAGCGCCCGGCAATGGGCCAGCAGGCGCGGCAGATCGGGCGAATCGTCGGGATGCAGCGGCGTGGCGGTCGCGGCGATGACGCCGCGCGGTCGAGGATTCGACATCTCCATCCTTCAGAAATCGTAGACGCGCGCCGGGTTCGCGACGCAGATCCTGTGCCGGATCGACTCGTCGGGCACCCAGGTGGCGAGGAGGTCGACGAGGTCGGCCACGCGCGGTGCGGCGGTGCTCAGCTCGGTATGCGGCCAGTCGCTGCCCCAGAGCAGCTGGTCGGGATTGGCGGCGACCAGCGCCCGCACCAGGGGCAGAAGATCGGCGTGTGCCGGCGCCGGCGCGTGGCTGTTCCGGTAGGGCGCGGAAAGCTTGACCCAGGCGCGGCCGTCCGCCAGGAGATCGATCAGCAGGCGCGAAATCGTGCCCGGCGCGGGCCGCCCCATGTGGTCGACGACGATGGCGATCCCGAGTCCATCGGCGCGCTGTGCAAGCGCCGCGAGCTGCGCCTCGCCCGATTCCTGGACCGAGACATGCAGCTGCAGATGCCAGCCGCGTTGCTTCATGCGCGCGGCCATCGCGAGCGCCGCGTCGACATCGAGCATCTGCGGATTCACGAGGTTGAGACGGATGCCGCGAACACCCAGCGCGTGCATCGCTTCGAGATCGCTGTCGCTGCTCTTTGCGTCGGGAACGACGATGCCGCGAAACGCGGCGCCGCCTTCCTGGGCGGCTTCACGCAATGCGTCGAGCAGGCAGCGATTGTCGGTGCCATAAACGCTTGGCTGCACGAGAACGGCTCGCTCAATGCCGCAAGCCGCCATCACCGCGCGGTACTGCGCCAGCGTCGCGCCGGCCGGCGTGTAGTTGCGGCGCGTATCCATCGGATAGCGGTTGGCGTCGCCGAACACGTGGAGATGGCTGTCGCATGAGCCGCCGGGAAGCCGGATCCGGGGCTGCACCTGCGCCGAAGATCCGGGAACGTGCCCGGTCGAGAGGTCCGTGATGTTCACGACGATCGCCGGCCGGGGACGAGAAAGTCGAAGTCGCAGCCTTCGTCGGCCTGCAGCACCGAGCGATGGAAAAGGGCCGCGTAGCCGCGGTCGGGCACGGGCGCGGCGCCGGGCGCACCGTCGCGCTCGAACGCCTGCTGGCGCAGCTCGAGCTCCGCTTCGCCGACCAGGAGATCGATGCGGCGCGCGTTCGTGTCGAGGCGAATGAGGTCGCCGGTGCGCACCATGGCCAGCGGGCCGCCGAGCGCCGCCTCTGGCGTCATGTGCAGAACGATCGTGCCGAAGGCGGTGCCGCTCATGCGCGCATCCGAGAGCCGCACCATGTCCTTCACGCCTTGCGCGGCGAGCTTTTTCGGGATCGGCAGATAGCCGGCCTCGGGCATGCCGGGCGCGCCAATGGGGCCGGCGTTGCGCAGCACGAGCACGTCGTCGGCGCTCACGTCGAGGCCAGGCGAATCGATGCGCGCGGCGAGGTCCTCGAGCGAATCGAAGACAATTGCGCGCCCTTCATGCTGCAGCAGTTGCGGGCTCGCGGCCGATTGCTTCAGGATCGCGCCGCGCGGCGCCAGGTTGCCGCGCAGCACGGCCATGCTGCCGCCGGCGTGGATCGGGTTCGCGCGCGGGCGGATCACGTCCTGCACGTCCTTCGTGTCGACGTCGGCGAGCACGTCGCTCAGGCTTCGGCCCTCGACCGTGCGCGCATCGAGGTCGAGGAAATCCGCGAGCTCGTGCATGAGCCGCGGCACGCCACCGGCCCAGTGGAAGTGCTCCATGTAGTGCCGGCCCGAGGGCTTCAGGTCGACGAGCACGGGCACTTCGCGGCCCAGGGCGTCGACCGCGTCGAGATCGATCGGCAGACCAAGCCGCCCGGCCGCCGCAGTGAGATGGATGAGCGCATTGGTCGAGCCGCCGATGGCCTGCATGACGACGAGCGCGTTGCGAAACGCCGCCGCGGTCATCAGCTCGCCCGGCTTCGGACCCCCGCTCGTCGCCATCTTCACCGCCTGCCGGCCGCTGGCTTCCGCCGAGCGGAGCCGGTCGGCGTGCGTCGCAGGGATCGTCGCTGAATACGGCAGCGCCAGGCCCATGATCTCGACGACGCAGGCCATCGTGCTCGCCGTGCCCATCACCATGCAGGTGCCGGGCGTCGGCGCGAGACGCTCGTTGATAGCCTCGATCTCCGCCGCGTCGATGCGGCCGGCACGGAACTCGCCCCACAGGCGCCGGCAATCGGTGCAGGCGCCGAGCGTCTCGCCCCGGTGATGGCCGACGAGCATCGGTCCGACCGGAACGAACACGGCCGGCACGTCGGCCGAAGCGGCGGCCATCATCTGCGCCGGGATCGTCTTGTCGCAGCCGCCGATGAGAACGACCGAGTCCATCGGCTGGGCGCGCAGCATCTCCTCGGTGTCCATCGCCATCAGGTTGCGCAGGAACATGCTGGTCGGATACGCGAACGACTCGTGCAGCGAGATCGTCGGAAATTCCATCGGCAGACCGCCGGCGAGCATGACGCCGCGCTTGATCGCCTCGACCAGCTTGGGCACGTTGCCGTGGCAGGCGTTGAAGTCGCTGAAGGTGTTGGCGATGCCGACGATCGGCCGCGCCAGCGCGTCGTCCGACAGGCCCATCGCCTTGATGAAGGCCTTGCGCAGGAAAAGCGAGAACTCGGCGTCGCCGTACGACGTGAGGCCCTTCTTCAGGCCGGTGGCCATGTCAGCGGCCGCCCGGCCGCCCGAAGGTCGCCGAGCGCCCCCTCGGGGGGCAGCGAGCGAAGCGAGCGTGGGGGCAGCAATTCATTCAGTAGCGGATCTTGTAGCCGATGCGAAGCAGATGCAGACAAAGGCCGCAGACGATAGCAAGGCTCGCCGCCACCACGGCCAGGCTCGTCCACGGCGACACGTCGCTGACGCCGAAGAAGCCGTGGCGAAAGCCGTCGATCATGTAGAAGAACGGGTTGAGGTGGCTCACCGTCTTCCACACAGGCGGCAGCGACTGCACCGAGTAGAAGACGCCGGAGAGAAAGGTCATCGGCATGATGAGGAAGTTCTGGAAGGCGGCGATCTGGTCGAACTTCTCTGCCCAGAGCCCGGCGACGAGGCCGAGCGCGCCCATCAGCGCCGCCCCGGCCAGCGAGAAAACGATCACCCAGAGCGGATTGGCGAGCTCCAGCGGCGCGAACCACACGGTCACCAGCATCACTCCCGTGCCGACGGCGATGCCGCGCACGACCGAAGCGCCGACGTAGGCGACAAACCAGGCCCAGTGCGAGAGCGGCGCGACGAGCAGGAAGACGAGGTTGCCGGTGATCTTGCTCTGGATCAACGACGAGCTCGAATTGGCGAACGCGTTCTGCAGCACGCTCATCATGACGAGGCCGGGAATGAGAAAGCTCGTGTAGCCGACCGTGCCGAACACCCTGACGCGGCCTTCGAGCACGTGGCCAAAGATGAGCAGGTAGAGGATGGCCGTGAGCACCGGCGCGGCCACCGTCTGGAAGCTCACCTTCCAGAAGCGCAGCACCTCCTTGTAGAGCAGCGTCCGCGCGCCAGCAAGCGGGCCCGATTCGGTCGACACGCGCAGCATCGCGTGCGCCGTCATGCCGCGGCCCTCGCCGGCGTCGCGCCGTGCATGATCTCGATGAACACGTCCTCGAGGTCGGCGCGGCCAATCTCGAGGTCCTCGGGCTCGCAGCCGGCGGCATGCAGCACGCGAAGCATCGACTCGACCTCGCGCGCATCGTGCGCCTTCAGCTGCACGATGCGCCCGGTGACGCGGGCGTGGGCGGCGAGCGACGCGGGCAAGGGCTGGTCGAGCTTGAACTGCAGCATCGTGCTCGCCGTGCCCGCGAGCAGCGCCGTCGTCCGGTCGAGGGCGACGACGCGGCCCTGCTTGAGCATCGCGATGCGGCTGCACAGCGCTTCGGCCTCCTCGAGGTAGTGCGTCGTCAGGAGCACCGTGTGGCCTTCCTTGTTGAGGCGGGCGACGAACTGCCACAGCGTCTGGCGCAGCTCGACGTCGACGCCCGCGGTCGGCTCGTCGAGCACGATCACCGGCGGCCGGTGCACCAGCGCCTGAGCCACGAGAACGCGCCGCTTCATGCCGCCCGAAAGCTGGCGCATGTTGGCATCGGCCTTGTCGGCGAGGCCGAGGTTCTCAAGCAGCTCGTCGATCCAGGCGTCGTTGCCGTGCACGCCGAAATAGCCGCTCTGGATGCGCAGCGCCTCGCGGACGCTGAAGAAGGGATCGAAGACCAGCTCCTGCGGAACGATGCCGAGCTGGCGCCGCGCCGCCGCGTAGTCGGCGACGACGTCGTGGCCGAGCACCGAGACGCTGCCTGAAGTGGCGCGGGCGAGGCCGGCGAGGATGCTGATGAGCGTCGTCTTGCCAGCACCGTTCGGACCGAGCAGGCCGAAGAACTCGCCCTGCTCGATGTCGAAGCTCACGTCGTCGAGGGCGCGGACATCGCCGCGCGGCGAGGGGTAGATCTTGGCGACGTTCTGAAACGAGACGGCCGGCATGAAGGGCGCGATTGTAGGCAGCCCCTCGCTTCAGGCGGCCGGGAGCCGCCGCTGCGGGCGGCTCATTCGAGCACGATGTTCGCCTTCTTCACGAGCCTGGCGTAGCGATCCTTCTCGCTGCGAAAGAACGCCTCCGCCGCTTCCGGTGTGCTCGGATTGATGACGTTCTGCTGCCGCGCCATCGCTTCTTTCGCTTCAGGCATGGCGAAGGCGGCGACGATGGCCGCGTGGAGGCGCTTGACTTCGGCCTCGGGCAGCCTGGCCGGGCCGATCGCGGCGAACCAGCCGGCGACGTCGACGTCGGGGAAGCCCTGCTCGGCGATCGTCGGCAGGTCGGGCAGGGACGGCACGCGCGACGCTCCCATGACGCCGATGGCGCGCAGCGCCCCGCTCTTGAGGTGGCCCTGCACGGCAGGCAGCGCGACGACGCCCATCTCGACCTGGCCGCCGATCAGATCGGCGAGCATCGGGCCGACGCCCTTGTACGGAATGTGGTGCACGTCGACGCCGGCCGCCTCGACGAACATCTCGCCGGCGAGGTGGATGATGGTGCCGTTGCCCGACGACGCATAGTTGTAAACACCCGGCCTGGCCTTCAGGAAGGCCTGCAGCTCCTTCGCGTTCTTCGCCGGCACCTTGCTCGGGTTGACGACGAGCAGGAAGGGTGTGGCCCCGACGACCGAGATCGGTGTGATGTCGGCGATCGCATCGAACGGCATGTTCTTGTAGACGCTCGGGTTGACGACGTGATTGTTCGAGACGAAGCCGATCGTCTGGCCATCGGGCGCCGCCTTCACGAGGGCCGCCGTGCCGGTCAGCCCGCCGGCACCGGGGAGGTTTTCGATCACGACCGCCTGGCCGCCCAGGGCCTTGCTCAGCGACGGCGCGATGGCGCGAACGATCGTGTCGACGCCCGAGCCGGCGCTCACCGGCAGGATCACGCGCAAGGGCCCGTCGCCGGCACGCGCCGGCGCGGCAAGCATGGCCGCCGAGGTGGCGGCGAGAAGCAGCACGGCGATGCCTCGGCGCCTTATGGCGAAGTTCATCCTGTCTCCACAAAACCCGGATCGGTACGCCCAGCAGTATCGGCGATACCGGCGCCGCGCAGCCCGCTCGGCCGCTAGGGCGCGAACCGATGGACAGCGGTCCGCGCGATGCTTAGATTGCCCGAGCCCATGGCATCGCACACGAAGAAACCGCGGCGTACCGCCGAGCGCATTCTCGACACGACGCTCGAGCTGTTCAACCGCTTCGGCGAGCCGAACGTATCGACGACGCTGATCTCGGCCGAGCTCGGCATCAGCCCCGGCAACCTCTACTACCACTACCCGGCCAAGGAAGAGCTGATCACCAGGCTCTTCGACCGCTATGACACCGCGCTCACCGAGCTGCTGCGCGCCGCCGACGACGTGACGCACATCGAAGACGCGTGGCTCTTCTTCCACCTGCTGTTCGAGCTGATCTGGTCCTACCGCTTCCTCTACCGCGACCTCAACGACCTGCTCTCCAACAACCGCAAGCTCGAAACGCATTTCCAGTTCGTGCTGCAGCGAAAGTCGCGCGCCGTGCAGGCCGTGCTCGACGGCATCGGCCGTGCCAGCGGGCTCAAGATCGATCGGCGCGACGTCGAGCCGGTGGCCACGGCGATGGTCGTCGTCCTCACCTACTGGCTGAGCTTCGAGTACGTGCGAAACCCGCGCAAGGCCCTCGAGCCCGAAAGCGCAGGCCCGGCTCTCCTGCGCGGTGCCTTCCACGTGCTCTGCCTTCTCCTTCCCTATCTCGACGAGGCCGGACGCGAGCACCTGCACGCCCTGGCTTCCCGCTATCTCTCGACACCCTGAGGATCAAGACCATGGCCAAGTGGACCGCTTTTCCGCACGCCGCCGACGCGTACACCTACGACACCGCCGCCCTGAAGAAGAAGTGGGCGCGCCTGCATGCCGGCGATGCCGAGCCGCTGCCGAAAGACGAGTCGGTGCTCGCCGCCTGGGCGCTTTTCCACGCCGGCCAGTTCCAGAAAGCGACCGAGGCCGGCCTCAAGGCGCACGCCGCCGGCGCCGGTGCCGGCATGACGGTGGCGAACAAGTCGCAGGCCATCTACGCGACCTACCTCGAGAACAGCGAGAAGACCAAGCTCGCGCTCCTGCATGAAGTCGCCGAACGGGCCGAGGCGCGCACGCGCGAAGACCCGAAGGACGCCAACGCTTGGTACTGCATGGCCTACGCGCTCGGCCGCTACAGCCAGGGCATCTCGATCGCGAAAGCGCTGGCGCAAGGCCTCGGCGCGAAGGTGAAGACGGCCCTGGAGACGACGATTAGGCTCTCGCCCAAGCACGCCGACGCGCACATCGTGCTCGGCGTCTTCCACGCCGAGATCATCGACAAGGTCGGCTCGCTGCTCGGCCGCACGCAAGGCGCGAGCAAGGACGCCGGCCTGGCCAACTACAAGGCGGCGCTGAAGCTCAACCCGGGCTCGGCGATCGCGATGATCGAATACGCCAACGGCCTCGTCATGCTCGAAGGCGAGAAGCGGATGAAGGAAGCGACAAAGCTCTACGAAGAGGCGGCGGCGTCCGAGCCGCTGGACGCGATGGAGCGGCTCGACGTCGAGATGGCGAAGGCCGAGCTCGAGGATTAGGGCCCGTAGCGTCAACAGGCCCCAGGGAACCTAGAGCCCGAGATAGGCCTGCCTGACCGCCGGGTCGTCGATGAGCACGCTGGCCGGGCCGCTGTGCACGATGCGGCCGGTCTCGAGCACGTAGCCGCGGTCGGCGCCGGAGAGTGCAAGCTGCACGTCCTGTTCGACGAGCAGCACCGTGACGCCCTCGTCGCGGATCGCGCCGAGCACGCCCATCAGCTGCTCGACGACGACCGGCGCCAGACCGAGGCTCATCTCGTCGACCATCATCAGCCGCGGCGCGGCCATCAGCGCCCGCGCCATCGCGCACATCTGCTGCTCGCCACCGGACATGCTGCCGGCGAGCTGGCGCCTGCGCTCCTGCAGGCGCGGGAACATGGCGTACATGCGGTCGAGGTCTCGCGCCGCGGCCTCCCTGTCATGCCGCCGGTACGCGCCCATGAGCAGGTTGTCCTGCACCGTCATGCGATCGAAAAGCTGCCGGCCCTCGGGCACCTGGACGAGGCCCAGGCCGAACACCTCGTCGGGTGTCAGCTCGCCGAGCTCGCGACCGTCGAAGACGATGCGGCCGCTGCTGCGGATGACGCGCGACAGGGCGCGCAGCAGCGTCGTCTTGCCGGCGCCGTTGCTGCCGACCAGGGCCACGATCTCGGCCGGATAGATCTCGAGCGAGGCCTCGTGCAAGGCCAGCATTTCGCCGTAGCCTGCGCTCAGCTTGTCGACGCGCAGCAGCGGCGCTGGCCCGGCGACTGCTTTCATGGGTGCATCCTTGGCGCTACGCGCCCTCCCGCCGGACGGGGGGAGCCCTCCTTCGGGCGGCCGTGCGGAGGTCTCATGTCCGCCTCTTGCCCAGGTAAGCCTCGACGACGGTCGCGTTCTCGAGCACCTCGGCCGGCACGCCGTCCGCGATCTTTTCGCCGTGATGGAGGACGAGCAGGCGATCCGAGAGGCTCTTGATCGCCTTGATGACGTGCTCGATGACGAGCACGCTGATGCCCTGGTCGCGGACCTTGCGGATGACGTCGATCACCTCCTCGATCTCGACGTGGTTGAGGCCGGCCATGACCTCGTCACAAAGCAGCACCTTGGGCTGCATCGCCAGCGCCTTGGCGAGCTCGAGGCGCTTGCGCCCCGGTCCGCCGAGCTCGTCGGCCCGCTGGTCGACGAAGCGTCCGAGGCCCACGAAATCGAGGCAGGCGCGCGCCTGCTCGCGCGCCATGGCGAGCTTCGGCTGGCCGCCGCCGCGTCCGAACAGCGCACCGACGGCGACGTTGTCGAGCACCGACAGGCCGGGAAACGGCCGCATGATCTGGAACGTGCGGCCGATGCCCAACCGAGCGCGGCGGTAGGCCGGAATCTTCGTGATCGTTTCGCCCTGGAACAGCACCTCGCCTTCACTCGGCGCCAGCGTGCCGCTGACGAGGCTGATCAGCGTCGTCTTGCCGGCGCCGTTCGGACCGATCAGGCCGAGGATCTCGCCGGCCTCGAGCGTGAAGCTCACGTCGTGCACGGCGACGAGCCCGGCGAAGCGCCGCGTCGCGTGGCGAACCTCGAGCAACGCCGTCATAGCCGATGGGCGCGGATGTTCTGCTTGAAGTAGCGCCAGCCGGATTTCGGCACGTGGCGCACGATGTCGGCGAGTCCGCGCGGCATCAGCACGACCGCGGCGACGATCACGGCCCCGAAGAAGAGGCCGGCGATGTTGGTGACCTCGCTCGACAGGAACTCCGACACGGCCGAGAGCGAGAAGGCACCCACGATCGGCCCGAGCACGGTGCCCGGGCCGCCGAAGACGGCCATGATGATCATCTTCACGTTGAGACTGATGTCGAACGCGCTCTCGGGGTCGAGGAAGGTGATCCAGTAGGCGTGGATGCCGCCGGCGAGCGCGCTGAAGATGCCGGCCAGCGTGAATGCCAGCACCTTGTAGAGGGTCGTGTTGACGCCCATGACGGCGGCACCCTCCTCGTTCTCGCGGATGGCGATGAGGCCGAAGCCGAAGCGGCTGCGCGTCAGCCAGAAGACCGTCAGCGTCGCCAGGACGAGCAGGCCGAGAGCGAGCTCGTAGAAGAGCGGGTCGTTGTTGAGCGGCGGCAGGACGAGGCCGACGTTCCGGCCGGCCAGCTTGACGTTGGAAACGATCGCCGTCATGACCTCGGCCAGCGCCAGCGTCGCGATGGCGAAGTAGTGGCCCTTCAGGCGCAGCACCGCGACGCCGAGCGAGCACGCGAAGACGATGCCGAGGCTGACGCCGAAGACCAGCCCCACCGCGAACGGCAGATGCCATTGCACCATCGCAATCGCCACGCCGTAGCTGCCGAGCCCGTAGAAGACGGAGTTGCCGAACGAGGCATAGCCGGTGTAGCCGCCGATGATGTTCCAGCCCTGCGCCAGCACGGCAAGGAGCAGCGTATTGATGCCGAACTGGATCAGCGTGTCGGAGCCGAACCAGGGCAGCGCCGCGAGCAGCGCGAGCCCGACGACGATGAGCGCCGGGCGAAGACCCTTCATGCCGTCCGCCCAAGCAGGCCGCTCGGCCGCACGATCAGCACGAGCAGCAGGATGCCGAAGCTCGCGACGTCGGCAAAGGTCGGGCCGACGTAGAGCATCGTCAGCGACTCGACGACGCCGAGAAACAAGCCGCCGACGATGACGCCGAGCGGGTTGTCGAGGCCGCCGATGATCGAGATCGCGAACGACTTGGCGGTGAGCGAAGCGCCGATGTAGGGGTTGATTTGCGAGACCGTTCCGTAGAGACCCCCCGCCGCGCCGGCCAGGGCGATGCCGAGGCCGAAGGTCATGGCGTAGAGATGGCGCGGCTCGACGCCATAGAGGCGCGCCGCGACCAGGTTTTGCGCCGTCGCGCGGATCGCCCGCCCGAGCCGCGAGTGCAGAAGGAAGAGCCACATGCCGAGCGTCAGCACGATGGCGACGAGAAACGCCGCCGAGCGCGCGACCGGCAGCGTCACCGGGCCGAGCTGCCAGCTGTTGCCGGCGTACGACGGGTTGATGGTGCGAAAGTCCGCCGAGAAGGCGATCTGCGCGAGATACGTGATCACGACCTCGAGGCCGAAAGTGATGAGCAGTGTGTTGAACATCGGCGCGCGCACGACGAGGTTCAGGAGGCCGCGCTGCAGCAGGTAGCCGAGCGCGAACATGCCGATGGCCGTGATCGGCAATCCGAGGAACGGGTCGATATGCGCGTCGGTGTAGAGATACCACGACGCGTAGGCGCCGAGCATGATGAAGGCGCCGTGCGCCAGGTTGACGATGTTCAGCACGCCCCACACGAGAGCGAGGCCGATCGCCATCACGGCATAAAGCCCACCCAGCAGGATGCCGTTGACCAGGATTTGCGCGAGCAGATCCAACGTGCCCTGCCTAGGGGTGGATCAGCGTGCACTCCAGGCTGGCATCGGGTACTTCGGTTGCTTGACGAAGCCCTTGGCGCCGAAGACCTCGACGAGATCGCTGCCCTGGACCTGGATCACGACCTGCGGCAGATCGATCTGGCCATGGACGTCGAAGGCGATCGGGCCGTAGAGGCTTTCGAACTTGATCTTTGCCAGCGCGTCGCGTACTTTTTTCGGCTCGATACTGCCGGCGTTTTCCATCGCCTGGACCAGCGCCTCGACGTCGGCCACGCCCGAGGCCGCGTGATAGTCCGGGTCGTAGCTGAACCTGGCCTTGTATTCTTTGGCGAACTGCTGGGCGTCGCCGAACCAGCGGTCCTTGAGCGAGGCTGAAGGCAGCCAAGCCGTCATGCCGAAAGCGTAGTCGGCGTCCTTGCCGAGCGCCTTTCGAAAGTCCTCGCTCGGCACGCCGACGGTGAACGAGTAGAGCTTGGGCGCCACAGCGAGGCTTTTTGCCTGGCGCACGAAGTTGAGGATCTCGGTCTCGTGGCCGGCGACGAGCACGACGTCGGCGTTCTTGCTCTTGATCTGCGAAAGAAGCGAGTTGAAGTCGGTGGCGTTGGTGCTGTAGCGCTCGTCCATCACGACGTCAAGGCCCACGGCCTTGAGCTTGGGCCGCGTCCCGTCGGCGACCGAGACGTCGAAGGCGTCGTCGGCGTAGAGCAGCGCTACGGTATGCGGCGCCGGCTTCAGCGCCTTGAGCATCTCGATCGTGCTGCCGAAGTAGTTGCTCGCCGGTGCCAGTGTGCCGAAGATGTACTTGAAATCACGGGCGAAGATCTGGTCCGACGCGCCGCCGCCCTGGGCCATCGGCACCTGGTACTTTTCCGAGACCGCCGAGTCGGCGAGCGCGAAGTTGCTGGCGAACGGCCCGAGCAGCAGGCTGACCTTGTCCTGCGACACGAGCTGCGTGTACTGGCGAACGCTCAGGTTGACGTCGGACTGGTTGTCGTAGAGCTTGAGCGCGAGCTTGTACGACTGGCCACCGACCTTGGCGCCGCCGGCGGCATTGATCTTGTCGATCGCGATCTGGTAGGCGTCGCGATAGTAGCGCCCGGTGTTGGCCACGGGGCCGGTCAGTTGCACCGAAGCGCCGAGGACGACCTCCTGCGCCAGCGCGGGGCCGGCCGCAAGAAGGCCGGCCGCGAGCGCGGCAGCGAACACGCGAGAAGGGCTGGATGGCATGGCGGGGCTTTCCGAAAGGAGCACAGAGGGGCTGGCAGCGGGTCGACCTTGGCGCGGGCGGCGTACCGCGGGGCGCCCGGCGGTCCGCGAGTCGACGCAGCTGGCAGTCTAGCGGGGCGCGACCGTTTCGCGCCCCGAACTTTCCCAGGGCAGCAGGAGGGCGAGCAAGAGGAGCTTCTCGAATTGCGGCCCTAATCCGGCGACGATGGCTTGCGGGTCGGCGCAGAGCGCTTCGTCGGTGATGAGGCCGAACTGCACGCCGCCGCCGTACGAGAGGATGCTGACGCCGACGCCGATGTCACCCGACGCCAGCACCCAGAACATCGTCTGCTTCAGCGTCGAACCGCAGAACTTCAGTGGCACCGCTGGGCCCGGCACGTTCGTCATCACCGCCGTCGCCTTTTTCGCGAAGAGACCGAGGATCGCGTCCTGCACCGGCTTGGCCATCTGGCCGGCCACCGCCAGCACGGCAAAGGCGAGCAGCGGCTGGTAGCTCGCCTTGAGTGCCGCCATGCGTGCCCGCACGGCAAAGACGCGCGCCACCGGATTGGCGATGCCGATCGGCAGGACCAGCGGCGCGAGGCCGAAACGGTTGCCGAGCTTCCAGGCGTCCTCGAGCGGGCGCAGGTTGACCGGCACCATGGCCCGGATCTCCTTGCCTGCGGGATCGTCGCCCTGCTCGCGCAGCCAGTCGCCGATGGCACCCGAGACGCTGGCGAGCAGGACGTCGTTGATGGAGCAGCCGAGCGCCTTGCCGATTGCCTTGACCTGGTCGAGCGCGATCGGCTCGCCCCAGGCGACGCGCTTCTTGCCGTTCAGCTTGCCCTTGAGCAGGGTCGGCGAGTCGTCGGCCATCATCGCCATCGAGGCGACGTCGCCCAGCGCCCTGGCCGCCGTCCGTGCGCCGTCGATCGAAGCGGCGAGGCCTTGCTGCGGATCGGCCAGCGCATCGAGGGCGCCGGCGATACTCGCTTCGACGAAGCCGGCCGCCTTCGCCGACAGGCCGCCGAGCGGCTTCAGCACGGCCTCTGCGAGCCAGTCGCCGCCAGTCCCATCGCCCGCCTTCGGCGCCCGGCGCCTGCGGCTCGGCGGATCGCTGCCGCCGTCGGTGATCGTCATCATGACCGAGATGAGGGCGATGCCGTCGCCGATGCAGTGATGGACCCGGACGACGAGGGCGCTGCCGCCTTCGTAGTTCTCGATCAGATGGAACTGCCAGAGCGGCCGCGCCGCGTCGAGCGGCGTCGTCGCGAGCTCGCCGACGCGTGCCTGCAGGGCCTCGCGCTCGCTTTGCCCTTTGCCGCGAGCGAGCTTTTCGCGGACGACGTGCCGGTGGATGTCGAAGGCATCGTCATCGACCCAGGCCACGCCGTCCGCGTCGCGGGTGACGCGCTGCCGAAAGCGCTCGTGCTTGAGAAGCTTGTCCATGACACGTCGGCAAAGCGTCTCGTACGCCACCTTCGGATGCAGCAGCCAGACGCCGACGATCATCATCAGGTTGACGTCGTTGTCCATGCGCAGCCATGCGGTGTCCACGCGCGACATGCGCTCTCGGGCAGCGATTGGCATGATGGGCGGCTGAGTAGAAGAGCAAGGAAGATGCTGGGTAACATCGGTGCCGTCAATCGCGACTTCACCCGATCCCGAGACTTCGAAAGACAACGATGGCAGACCTCAAGGCACAGTTCGAGCAGGCGATGGCGGACTCGAAGAACCTCCCCGAGAAGCCCGACAACATGACGCTGCTCAAGCTCTATGCGCTCTACAAGCAGGCCTCGGGCGGCGACGCCGACGGCAAGCGCCCGGGCTTCGGCGACATGGTCGGCCGCGCCAAGTGGGACGCCTGGAACGGCCTCAAGGGCAAGTCGAGCGAAGAAGCGATGCAGGAGTACGTCGATCTCGTCGAGTCGCTGAAGTAGCCGGCCGCTACTTCTTCCTCGCTTTCGCTGCGGTCTTCGCCGCACGTTTTGCATTCGTCAAGGGCTTGCTGCTCGCGCTGTCGGCAAGCAGGGCATCGAGGTTTTCCTCGATCTCCGACTCGATGCGCTGGCGAAAGGCGCCGATCAGGAGCCCTAGCGTGGCCGTGAGATTGAACGAATCCGCGGCGACGACGAGGCGCCCGTTGACGCCGGCGCGCCTGAACTCGACCACGTCTTTGTCATCGCCTTCGAACACCGTGCATTCCATGCCGAACTTCTGCTCGGCCACCTCGGCCCATTTCCAGGCCATCTTGCGCGCCCTGGCCAGGCCGAGCCGATGATCGCGATGGATAAGGATGTCGGCCATGGTCGATGTCTCGTCGAACGCTTGTCGGATATCAGCTTGCCAGCGCGGCGCGCCGCTCGGCCTTCGGCAGCGCCGCGAGGCGCCTGACCTCGGCATAGAAGCGCGGAAAATTCCTGCCTTCGCGGTCAAAGAGCTTCTCGAACCCGGGCACCAGCCCGGTGTAGCTCGCGAGGACGCCGAACGAGGCGTTGTCGGCCCGCGCGAACCAGCCGTCGTAGCCCGCGTAGCCGTTCCAGCGCGTCGCCTTCATCGTCGCGTAGTCGGCGCGCACGCGCGCGAGCAGCGCCGCCTTGTCTTCGCGCTTGGCGGCGTCGCTGGCCGGGCTCGCGTAGAGGGCCGTGAACTCGCTGCGATAGCGATCCGTCAGCTCGTGAAAATCGGTGCGACGCGCTTCGGCGCGCGCGTACTCGGCGCGCGCGTCCGGGCTCGCACGCCCTGCAAGCCAGCGCTCGGCGCCGACCGTTTCCACCGCCGTCGCGAACGATTCGTTGAAGAGCGTGTCGCCCGGCGCGAACGCGACCTGGTGCGCCAGCTCGTGGAAGACGAGTCGCGCCAGTTCGCCCTCGGGATAGTCGATGAAGGTGTTGAGCAGCGGATCGGCGAGCCAGCCCGACTGCGGCAGGCGGCCGAGCGTCGAGTACGCCGGCACCGGATAGACGGCAACGTCGAGGCCTTCGCTGCGCAGCTGCGCCGCCAGCGCCTCGGCGCCGGCACGGTCGTAGTAACCGCGGTAGCCGACGCAGCCGACGATCGCGAAGCACCAGGTCTTGAGCTCGAGCGAAAGCTCGGGAGCGGCGACGACGTTCCAGACCGCGGCGCTGCGCTTCAGGTCGGCGTAACGGCGATAGCTCGCGTTGTCGGGCTCTCCGAGATCGGAGACGGCGAAGTCGCGAATGCGCTGCGAGAGCTCGAGCGTGGCCTTCAGCCTGGCGCTGATGTCGGGATCCGCGAGCCATTGCCGGACCGGTCTTGCGGCCTCGACGAGGTTGAGATGCCCGGTCACCGATTGCGCGTAGTAGCCGATCGTGCTGCAGCCCGAGGTGAGGCAGACCGTCGCGCCGGCGAGCGCCGCCGTCGCGAGAAGACCGCCGAGACCGAGGCTTGCCATCAGCCAGCCGCGCTTCACCGCGTCGCGCGCTCGGCCGGCTCGACCTCGACGAGACAGTCGTAGAAGCTCGGCGCGCGGCCGATGTCGGTGAGGCCCTGGTGCGTCAGCTCGTTGACGTTGCGGCCGTCGGATGAGAGCTTCTTCCACCAGATGCCGAGGCCGTTGACGACGCCCGGCCGCGCCCGCGCGCCGACGATCGCCTTGCACGAGATGTTGCCGCGGTCGTTGAAGATGCGCACGACCTGCCCCGTCGCGATGCCGCGCGCCCTGGCATCGGCGTCGGCGATCTCGACGACTGGCTCGCCCTCGATGCCGCGCAGGCTCTTGACGTTGACGAAGCTCGAGTTGCGGAAGTTGCGCTCCGGCGGCGAGATCATGGCCAGCGGATAGCGCGCCGCCAGGGCGGGGCTGCTCGTCGGCGATTCATAATTCGGCACGTAGTCGGGCACGCCGTAGCCGGGCGCGTCGATGCGGCACTTGCCGCCCGGCGTCTGAAAGTTCCCGTCGGCGAACGGCGCCTCGGCGATGTCGAGCTTCACCCAGCCGTGCTCGCGCAGCGCCGCGAAATCGATGCCCCCTTCGCGGGCCGGACGAAATGCCGTGCGGGCCAGGGCTTCATCGCTCTCGACGAAGCACGGATCGAGAGATCCCATGTGCACGGCGAGCTCGCGAAAGATCACGATCGCCTCTGCGCTGGCACCGTTCGGCCCGGCGATGGCGCTCAACCGTGCCGCGATGTCGCCAAGCGCATCGTCCCAGCGCACTCGCTCGAACCGCCCGCTTCCCTTCGGACCGACGCGCTTCAGCGGATGCAGCACCCGCTCGGCGTGATAGGTGCGCTCGGTGTAGCGCGAGACCTTGGTGCAGAGTGCGCCGTGCGTTGGCGGATGATCGGGATGGCCCTGCACTTTCACGGCGCGGCCGTTTTCGACCGTCACCTGCATCGCGCAGGTATCCGGGCAATCGTGCGGACAGGCGGCGCGCACGAGGGTCACAGTCATAGCGAAATGATGGCACATGACGCCGACGCGGGGGTTGCGGAGTCCGCAAGGCGGTGGGCGGATGGCCGGCGGTGCTTCGCTGTAGAGGCCGCGCGCCCGCGCCTTTGCTCGCCAGCGCCTGTAGCTCAGACACCCGCCATCGCCCTGCAACCCCCCTCGTTGCCCGGGTAAACTGCCCGGCTTCGGGAGTTCGCCATGCAAGTCATCGAGTCCATCCTCGCCGACGCGACGCAGATCGCCGCGTTGCGCCGAGACATCCACGCCCATCCCGAGCTCTGCTTCGAGGAAAAACGCACCTCGGACCTCATCGCCAAGCAGCTCACCGACTGGGGCATCCCGATCCACCGCGGCCTGGGCACGACCGGCATCGTCGCGATCCTTAAGAGCGGCACGAGCGATCGCGCCGTCGGCCTGCGTGCCGACATCGACGCCCTGCCGATCACCGAGCACAACCAGTTCCCGCACAAGAGCACGGCGCCGGGCAAGATGCACGCGTGCGGCCACGACGGCCACACGGCGATGCTGCTCGCGGCGGCCAAGCACCTGTCGAAGCACCGCAACTACGACGGCACGGTCTACCTCATCTTCCAGCCGGCCGAAGAAGGCGGCGGCGGTGCCCGCGAGATGATCAAGGACGGGATCTTCGAGAAGTTCCCGATGGAAGCGGTGTTCGGCGCGCACAACTGGCCGGGCATGAAAGCCGGCCAGTTCGCGCTGAAGAGCGGGCCGGCCTTCGCTTCGAGCAACGAGTTCAGGATCGTCATCCACGGCAAGGGCTCGCACGCGGCGATGCCACACAACGGGATCGATCCGGTGCCGGTCGCCTGCCAGATGGTGAGCGCGTTCCAGACCATCATCAGCCGCAACAAGCGGCCGATCGACGCCGGAGTCATCTCGGTGACCATGATCCACACCGGCGAAGCGACCAATGTCGTTCCCGAAAGCTGCGAGATCCGGGGCACCGTTCGTACCTTCACGCTCGAGGTGCTCGACCTCATCGAGCAACGCATGAAGGTGGTGGCCGAGAACACCTGCGCCGCCTTCGAGGCGAGCTGCGAATTCGAGTTCCGGCGCAACTACCCGCCGACGATCAACCACGCGGCCGAGACCGAGTTCGCACGCAAGGTGATGATCGAGATGGTCGGCGCCGACAACGTGCACGAATTCGAGCCGACGATGGGCGCCGAAGACTTCAGCTACTTCCTGCTCGAAAAGCCCGGCTGCTACTTCCTCATCGGCAACGGCGACGGCGCGCACCGCGAAGGCGGCCACGGCATGGGCCCGTGCATGCTGCACAACCCGAGCTACGACTTCAACGACGAGCTCATCCCGCTCGGCGGCTCGCTCTGGGTGCGCCTGGCTGAGGCGTGGCTGGCGCAGAGGCGTTGAGCCGATGAGCGCGGCCCGGTTCTTCTCTCAAACTTACGGCGAAGCGCGCGAGAAATTCTTCGGCGCGGCGCGCCTGCGGGGGCTCGGTGTCGAGACGCACGTCCACCCGCTGCCCGGCCGCGACGGCGAGATGCTGGCGATGGATGTCGCCCGCGACGGCCCGCGCAATGCGCCATCGCTGCTGGTCGTCAGCAGCGCCTGCCACGGCGTCGAGGGCTTCTGCGGCTCGGGTGTGCAGGTGGCCCTGCTCGAGAACTCCGCCTGGCATGAGGCAACGCAGGACGCCGGCGTCGCCGTGCTCTATATCCACGGCCTCAACCCCTACGGCTTTTCTTGGTGGCGGCGAACGACCAACGAGAACGTGGATCTCAACCGCAACTTCCGCAACTTCTCGGCGGAACCGCCGCGCAACGCGAGCTACGACGAGATCGCCGGGATGATCGTCCCCGAAGTCTGGCCGCCCGACGAAGCGACGGCGGCGAAGTTCGACCGCTACGTCGCCGAGCGCGGCGAGAAGGCCTTGCAGCAAGCCGTCTCGAGCGGCCAATACCACCACCCGAAGGGCCTCTTCTTCGGCGGCACGTCGCCGACCTGGAGCCACGACACGCTGCGCCACGTGCTGCGCGACCATGGCACGCGCTGCGCGAAGCTGGCCTGGATCGACCTGCACACCGGCCTCGGCCCGAATGGCCACGGCGAGCGCATCTTCGCCTGCCGCGACGACGCCGCGGCCTATGCCCGCGCCAAGGCCTGGTGGGGCGAGGTGACCTCGATCTACGACGGCTCATCGACCTCGGCGCTGCTCACCGGCCTGATGTGGCTGGCCGCCTACGAGGAATGCGCCCAGGCCGAATACACCGGCATCGCCCTCGAGTACGGCACCCTGCCGCAGATGGAAGTGATGCGGTCCCTGCGCGCCGACCAATGGCTCGAGAACCATCCCGAGGCCGACGACGCGACGCGGCACGCCATCAAGCAGCAGGTTCGCGACGCCTTCTACACCGACACCGACGCGTGGAAGGAAGAGATCGTCGCGCAGGCCGTCGACGCCGCGTACGGCGCGGTCCGCGGCCTGTCCACATAAGAAACGGCGACGGGCGATGCGGTCCGGCTCTCAGGCCCGGCGTAGAGCTTCGCCGGCGGGCACGACGGCGACGCCGTGGCCGGCGAGACGAAGGGACGCGCGCTCGCCGGGTTGGAGCGTTCGCGACGCGTCGGCGGCGACGACGAAGATGGCGCCGAGCGGCGTCTCGAAGGTGTATTCGCGCGTGCTGCCGAGATAGGCCGCCTTCAGCACCCGTGCCGCCAGCTCGCCTTCGCCGGGCGCGACGATGCGCCAGGCCTCCGGCCGCACGGCGAGCTTGACGGCCTGGCCGGCCGCGCCTGCCGACGCCGACGCCAAGGCCTCGACGATGACGGGCCGAGCTGCACCTTGCCGTCGGCGCGCCATGTCGCGTCGAAAAGCATCGCCTCGCCCATGAAGCCGGCGACGAACTCGCTCGCCCGCCTTTCGTAGAGCTCGTCGGGCGTGCCTGCCTGGGCGATGACGCCGTGATCCATGACGATGATGCGATCGCTCACCGCAAGCAGCCTCGCCCTGGTCGTGCGTGACGTAGGCGACGGTGAGGCCGAGGCGCTGCTGCAGGGCACGGATCTCCTCGCGCATCGAGCGGCGCAGACGCGCGTCGAGGTTCGAGAGCGGCTCGTCGAAGAGCAGCACGGCCGGCTCGAGGACGAGGACGAGGGCGCGGGCGAGTGCGACGCGCTCTTGCGCGGCCACGCGACCGCCGGCGCTGAGAGAAGCATCGTATCCTCTTCGCCATGTCTTTCGACCTCGTCATCATCGGCGGCACGGGCGACCTTGCCTGGCGCAAGCTCATGCCCGCCCTGTTCCAGGCCTTTCGCCACGGCAAGCTGCCAGAAGGCGGCCGCATCCTCGCCGTCTCGCGGCAGGACCTGAGCGACGCCGGCTATCGCGGCTGGGTGAAGGAACGCTTCCAGGAAGTCGAAGGCGCGAAGCGGCCGAGCGACGACGAGTTCGCCCGCTTCGCCGGGTTGCTGCACTATCTGCGCCTCGATCTCTCGCGGCCGGCCGACTATGCGCAGATCAGGTCATGGCTCGCGGCGCGCCCGGGCGGCGCGGCCGACGTCGTCGTCATGTACCTGGCGACGAGCCCCGATCTTTTCCCGACCGTCTGCGCCCAGCTCGGCGCCGCCGGTCTCAACAGCGACAACATTCGCGTCGTGCTCGAAAAGCCGCTCGGCCGCGACCTCGCGAGCGCGCAGGAGATCAACCGCGTCGTGCGCTCAGTGTTCCGCGAGGAGCAGGCATTTCGCATCGACCACTATCTCGGCAAGCCCTCGGTGCAGAACCTCATGGCACTGCGCTTTGGCAACGCCCTCTTCGAGCCGCTCTGGCGGCGCGAGTCGATCGCCAATATCCAGATCACGCTGGCCGAGTCGATCGGCGTCGGCACGCGCGGCGATTTCTACAGCCGCACGGGCGCTTTGCGCGACATGATCCAGAACCACGCCCTGCAGTTGCTGACGATGGTGGCGATGGAGCCGCCTTCGCGCAACGACGCCGACGCGATCCGCGACGAGAAGCTGAAAGTGCTGCGCTCGCTCAAGCCCTTCAGCGAGGACAGCGTCGTTCGCGATGTCGTGCGCGGCCAGTACCGTGCCGGCAGCGTCGAAGGCAGCAGAGTCGCGGGCTATTTCGAGGAAGACGAGGTGCCGGCGGAGAGCCGCACCGAAACGTTCGTCGCCCTGCGCACCGAAGTGCGCAACTGGCGCTGGGCCTCGGTGCCGTTCTACCTGCGCACCGGCAAGCGCCTGGCGGCGCGCGATGCGCAGATCGTCGTCAACTTCCGGCCGACGCCGCACAGCATCTTTCCCGGCGTCAACCAGCCGAACAAGCTCGTCATCAAGCTGCAGCCCGAAGACGGGCTCGAGCTGCATCTCCTCGCCGCCAAGGGCACCGGCCAGTCCGAAGCGCTGTCATCCGTATCCCTCGATCTCGACTTCGACAAGGCCTTCGCCGAGAACCGTGTCGGCGCCTATGAACGACTGCTGCTCGACGTCATCGCGGGGCGGCTGAACCTCTTCGTGCGCAGCGACGAGCAGGAAGAAGCCTGGCGCTGGGTCGAGCCGATTCTCGATGCCTGGCAGGCCGACGACACCGGGCCGCGGCCTTACATGGCCGGCACCTGGGGCCCGGCCGCGGCGAGCGCCCTGGTCGCCCGCGACGGTTGCGCCTGGTCGGAAGAGCAGTAGCCCTATTTGGAGTCGAGGCCGCGGATCGGCTTCTTGTCGGGTCCCGTGGGCGGGATCTTGACGATCTTGTCGTCGGTCGCTTCTTCCTTGAAGCTGCCCGGCTGTTTCTCGCTGGCTTTCTTCTCCGATGCCTTCAGCGCCTCGCGCTGCTTCGCCGCGGCGGGCGGTGTCTTCGTGGTCGACGTGTTCATCTCGGCTCCTTGCTGCAATGCCGCCTCTTTCGCGGCTCGAACCAGTAGTGGAGCCTTCCGAGAGCAAGATGGCGAGGGGGCGAAGGGCGCGTCGCGATGTGGGAAATCGCTGGCAGACGGCGGCGCTGCATTGTTGAACACTGCGGCGTCGACGTCGCGAAAGCGGGTCGGCGTCGTCTCTGCCACGAGGAGCCCACATGTCGACAGACCACCGACCGCCGCCCAAGCACTTCTCGATGCTGCGCGGCTTTCATCTGGCCGACGTCTTCACGCTCGCGAACGCGGCCTGCGGCGTCGCCGGTGTGCTGATGGCGATGCGCTTTCTCGTCACGAAGCAAATCGGCGATCTGCTGGTTGCCGCCACCTTCGCTCCGGCGGCACTCGTCTTCGACGTCCTCGACGGCCGCATCGCCCGCTGGCGGCACACCTCGTCGGCGCTCGGCCGCGAGCTCGATTCGCTGGCCGACGTCATCTCCTTCGGCGTCGCGCCGGCGGCGCTCGCCTTCGCGTCGGGGCTTTCCGGCGCCTGGGACGCCGTCGTGCTGATCTACTTCGTCTGCTGCGGCGTCTCGCGCCTGGCGCGCTACAACGTCACCGCGGAACGCCTCTCCGCAGGCAGCGACAAGGTCACGTACTTCGAAGGCACGCCGATTCCGACGAGCGTGCTCCTCACCGCCGTGCTTGCGTTTGCGGCGTGGCAGGAACGCGTCGGCGGCGCGATCTATGGCGGCGCGTGGACGCTCGCCGGCGCGGATCTGCACCCCGTCGTCCTGTTGTTCGCGCTCTCGGGAACGCTCATGGTGAGCAAGTCCTTGCGCATTCCAAAGCTTTGACTACGGCGGCAGATTCGACGCCGCGCTGTAGACAGAGTCGCGGGACTTGCGGGTTTGCGCACCCGTCTACGTTCGAACCGTCTTCAGGGAGCAGCCATGTTCGTTCGCAACTGCTGGTACGTCATCGCCTGGGATCACGAAGTGCCGCACGACGCGCTCTTTTCGCGCACCGTGCTCGGCGAGGCGATCCTCCTCTATCGCACTGGCGAAGGCGAGATCGTCGCCCTGCGCGACCGCTGCTGCCACCGCCTCGCGCCGCTCTCCAAGGGCCGCAAGGAAGGCGACTGCGTGCGCTGCGGCTATCACGGCCTGCTCTTCGACGCGACCGGCCGCTGCATCGAGATTCCCGGCACGGAGACGGTACCGGAAAAGGCGCGCGTGCAGCGCTATCCGCTGGCCGTGAAGAACAAGTGGGTCTTCGTCTGGATGGGCGATCCGGCGAAGGCCGACCTCGCCCTCCTGCCTGACAACTTCTCCTGCGACGACCCAGGCTGGGACTACGTTCCCGGCTACATGCACTACGCCACGCCGCAACAGCTCATCTGCGACAACCTGCTCGACTTCTCGCACCTGAGCTACGTGCACGAGAAGACGCTCGGCGGCTCGAGCGCGATTGCCCAGGCACGCGCCGAGATCGAACCGGTGCCGCGCGGCATCAGGGTGCGGCGCCGGGTCCACGACGTGCCGCCGCCGCCCTACTACCGGTCGGTGCGCGAAATCGCGGGCAACCTCGATCGCTGGTTCGTCTACGACTTCGTCCTGCCCGGCACCTTGCTCATGCACTCGGGCGGCCGGCCGGTCGAAGACGCCGAAGACGACATGCGCCGCGCCGTGCGCCTGCACAGCTGCCAGACGGTGACGCCGGAAACCGGGACGACATCGCACTACTTCTTCCAGCAGTCACGCCGAATCGAAGATGGCGCCCCTTCGATCGCCGAGGCGCTCTATCGATCGCTGCTCGTCGCCTTCGAGGAAGACCGAGCCATGATCACGGCGCAGAGCCAGGCCATCACTGCCGACCCCGATCAGCCGATGCTGCTGCTGGCAATGGATGCGGCGGTCGTCCGCTTCCGCAAGCTCGTCGGCGACACGCTCGCCGCCGAACGGCTCGACGCAGTGGGGACTCAGCTCGCTCGGGCCGAACGCGACGCGCGATCGATCGCCTGACTGGCGAGCAACTCGGTCGCGACCGAGCGATCGAGCGAAGAGCGCGACAGGCCCGAGTTGTCGTAGTGCATGTTCTCGTACAACTCGGCTGTTCCCGGATGCGCGCCGAGGATCGCTTGGAGCGCCGGCCCGGGGATCGGCGCCGACAAGGCGGCCTTGAGCTGGCGGATCAGCGCCTGGTACTGCTCGGCACCGACCGGGACGGCACTGGCCTCGACGCGGTCGAGCAGGCGCGAGAGGGCAATCACGGTTTCGAGGCGCGATTGCAGCGATTCGAGTCGGGGGGCGGTCATGACGGCATCCTTGGGGCCTGCACAACGAGGCCGTGCAACCTAGCTGAGGCTGCGACGCCGACATTCAAGCTTCAGGGCATCGGCTGCCCACGGCAAAACCGCAACGTCTAGCGCGTGGCAAGCGCCGCCGGCACCTGCCAGTCGCCTCCGAGCGCCTTGATCAGGAAGACCGCCGTGAGCAGGCGCTGGCCACCGAGCTGGGCCGAAAGCCGCTCGGCGGCGAGCAGCGACTGCTGCGCCGTGATGACGTCGAGATACGTCGTCGCCCCGCCTTCGTAGCGCGCATTGGCGAGATCGAGGACGCGCCGCGCCGTCTCGACGGCCGTGCGCGCCTGCGCGTTGGCCCGCTCGAGGTCGGCCAGGCCGGTGATGCCGTCTTCGACTTCCTGCATCGCGTCGAGCACGACGAGGCGATAGTTGCCGACCGTCGCGTCGTAGCCGGCCTGCGCAAAATCGACGTTGGCGCCGAGCCGGCCGCCGCTAAAGAGCGGCTGCGTCACCGAGGCGCCAATCGACCAGAGCCGGCTCGGCGCCTCGAGCAATGTCGAGAGACTGTTGCTTTCGAAGCCGACGCCCGGCGCCAGGACGATGCTCGGGTAGTAGGCCGCCTTGGCGACACCGATCTGCGCGTTGGCCGCCGCCATGGCGCGCTCGGCCGATGCGACATCGGGACGGCGCTGCAGCACGTCGGAAGGAACGCCGAGCGGAACGGCTGGCGGCTCGAGCTCGGAGATGTCGGCCGCGAGCGTGAACGAGGGCGCCGGCGTTCCCGTCAGCGTCGCGATCGCGTGCTCGAAGCCGCTGCGCTGGCGCAGCAGAACGTCGACCTGCGTCAGCGTCGTGTCGAGCAGGGCCTGCTGCTGCGCGACGTCGAGCCCCGAGGCGGCGCCGAGATCGTGGCGCGTGCTGACGAAATCGAGCGAGCGGCGCTGCAGCGCGATCGACCGCGCCAGGACGTCGAGCTCGATGTCGGTGGCGCGCAGGTTGAAGTAGGCCGTCGCCAGGTCGGTGCCGAGCAGGAGGCGCACGTTCTCGAGATCGGCGGCCGACTGCTCGGCGCTCGCCTGCGCGCCCTCGACGCTGCGCCGAATGCGGCCGGCCAGATCGATCTCGTAGCCGACCGAGAGCGCCGGCACGAAATCGTTCTGCACGGTCTCGAAGTTCGGCGAAGAGTAGCTGCTGAGCGGCCGGTTCGGCGAGATACGGCTGCGTGCCGCGCGCAGGCCGAGGCTCGCGGTCGGAAGCAGGCCGGCCGACGTGGCGCGCGCGACGGCGCGCGCCTGCTCGAACCGCGCGCTGGCCACGGCGAGCGTCGGGCTCTGCGCCAGTGCCTGGCGCTGCAGCGCATCCAGGCGCGCATCGCCGAAGCGCTCCCACCATGGCCCCTTGGGAGCCGCGTCGTCGGGCACCGCCGCGCGCCAGGGTGCCTCGAGCTTCCACGCCGGCGGCGTTTCGACAGGGGGCCGGACGTAGTTCGGCCCCGCGACGCAGCCGGCGAGGAGCGTCGCGAAGCAGGCGGTGAAAGCGAGACCGGGCCGCGCCCGCGCCGCGATCACGGCGACGCCTTCCCCGCGGGGGTCGGCCCGCTCGCATTCGTCGCGACGGCCGCGGCATCGTCGGCCGCGACGTTGACCTTTACCGCATCGCCTTCGGCCAGCGAGTCGGACGGGTTGACGATCAGCCGGTCCTTGACGTCGATGCCGTCGAGGATCTCGATCGACTCGCCGAGGTTGCGGCCGAGCGTCACCGGCCGAAGATGAATGCGGCCCGACCCATCGACAACGGCGACGCGCGTGCCTTCGCCGCGAAAGAGCAGCACGCTGGTGGGGGCGATGAGCGTCGGGTTCGAAACCAGCGGCAACGTGACCTGGACATAGGCGCCGGGCAACAGGGCGCCGTCGCGGTTGCGCAGGTTGATCTCGACCTGCATCGTCCGCGACGCGGCGTCGATCGAACCCGCCGTTCGCGCGACCTCGCCGGAAAAGCTCCGCCCGCGCAGCTCCGACTGCGTGACGACGACCTTCTGTCCCGGCTTGACGAGTTGCGCATACGACTGCGGCACGTTGACGTAGACGCGCAGCGGGTCCATCTGCGTCAGCATGAAAAGCATCTTGCCGCTTGAATCGATGAGATCGCCGGTATCGACGTTGCGCCGCGTGATGACTCCCGCAAAGGGCGCCGTCAAGCGCGTGAACCCCTGCAACTGGCGCAGGCGCTGTACGTTCGCTTCGGCGGCGGCGACGTTGGCGTCGGCCTGCGACACGGCGCTGCGCCGCTCGTCGAGCTCCTGCTGAGAGACGACGTCCTTCTCGCGCAAGGCCTCCCAGCGCGCGACCGTGCTCCTGGCGAGGCCAAGGCTGGCGACCATCTGCTGGCGCGCGGCGACCGCCTGCGAAAGCTGCTGGTCGACCTCGGGCGACTCGATCTCGGCGAGCAGGTCGCCCTTCTCGACGTGGCTGCCGATGTCCTTCGTCCAGCGCTTGAGGTAGCCGCTCGAGCGGGCCGCGATCGGCGCTTGCTGATAGCCCTGCAGGGTGGCCGGCAGCGCCAGCGTCTGCCCGGCATCGCCCATCTTCGCGAACGTCGTCTTCACGTATTGCACGGCCTGCGCGCTGGCGTTCGATTCGAGCATTCGGGCGTTGGCGATGCGCATGACGACCGTCCTGCCGGCGCCGACGACGAGCAGCACCAGGACGACAACGGCAGCGATGCGGGCGCCGCGAACGACGCGAGAGCGCTCCGCCGCTATCGTGCTCTCGAGGGCCGACGGCGCGGCGGGAGGAGGATTCGGATCAGTCATCGATTCAGCTTTCCTGGAGGGCCGGCGCGAGGACGGCATGCCGGCGCGAGGCACGGTGCTCGGCGCGCCGCACCAGCCCGTCGTGGATGGCGGCGTAGACGACCGGCACGAAGAGCAGCGTCGAGACGGTCGCGAAGACGAGGCCGCCGATGACGGCGCGGCCGAGCGGCGCGTTCTGCTCGGCGCCCTCGCCGATGCTGAGCGCCATCGGGATCATGCCGATGATCATGGCCAGCGCCGTCATCAGCACCGGCCGGATCCGCGTCGCACCGGCATCGAGCGCCGCCAGCGTCGGTGCCGCGCCTTCCTCGCGGCGCTGCCGCGCGAACGAGACGAGCAGGATGCTGTTCGCCGTCGCGACGCCCATGGTCATGATGGCGCCGGTGAGCGCCGGCACCGACAGCGTCGTGCCGGTGATGAAGAGCATCCAGGCAATGCCGGCGAGCGCGGCGGGCAAGGCGGCGATGATGATGAGGGCATCGATCCACGACTGGAAGTTGACGACGACGAGCAGGTAGACGAGGACGATCGCCATGGCCAGGCCGACGCCGAGGCCGAGGAAGGAGGCCTGCATCGTCTGCACCTGGCCGCGCAGGACGATCTGGCTGCCGCGCGGCAGATGCGGCCGCACTTCGTCGACGAGCGATTGCACGCGGGCCGCCACGTTCGCCAGATCCGTTCCCTGCACGCTTGCGAAGATGTCGACCGCCGGCAGGATGTTGTAGCGCGAGACGACCGCGAGCTGCGTCGTCGGCGTCGCCTCGACGAGATTGCCGAGCAGTTGAGTCTGCGCCGGGCCGCCGCTGCCGGTCGTCACCGGAACGTTGAGCAGCGAGTCGAGCGAATCGACACGGTACTGCGGCGTCTGCACGGCGATCGAGTAGACGATGCTGTTCTGCGGATTGAGCCAGAAGGCCGGCGCCGTCTGCGAACTGCCGGCCAGCGCGACCAGCACGTTCTGGCCGACGTTCTGCGCCGAAAGACCCATCTGCTGCAATCGCGTGCGATCCATCTGCAGGTTGAGCGAGGGCGCGTCGAAGCGCTGATGCACGTGCACGTCGACGGCGCCCGGGATCTGACGCATCTTCTTCACGAGATCGGCGGCGAGCACGGCGTTGCCCATCATGTCGTTGCCCGTGAACTGGACGTCGATCGCCGCCGGCAGGCCGAAGTTCAGGATCTGCGTGACGATGTCGGCCGGCTGGAAGAAGAACTCGATGCCGGGGAAGCGCTTTGGCAACTCGGCGCGCAATATCGTCACGAACTCGTCGGTCGGCCGGTGTCCTTCCTTCAGCGAGAGCTGGATCTCGCCGTCGAGCGTGCCGATCGTTCCGGCGTTGCTGTACGACAGGTTGATGCCGCTGTTCGGCACGCCGAGGTTGTCGAGGATGGTCTCGAGCTGGTCCTTGGGCACGAGCTCGCGGATCGCCGCTTCGACGCCGTCGGCCAGGCGCGCCGTCTCCTCGATGCGGGTGCCCGTAGGCGCCCGCAGGTGCAGGCGGATCTGTCCGGCATCGACGCTCGGAAAGAAGTCGCGCCCGAGAAAGGGATAGAGGCCGCAGGAAACGAGACAGAACGCGAGAAAGGCGATGCCGAACGCGCCGCGCCTTTCGAGCAGCGCCGCCAGCGTGATCGTGTAGGCGCCGCGCACCCGCTCGAACTGGCGATCGAAGGCGCGGTACGTGCGCTGCAGCAGGCTCGGCCGGGCGTTGGTCGCGGGCACGCCGTGGCTGCCGCGCATGAGCAGCATGACGAGTGTCGGAACGAGCGTTCGCGACAGGATGTAGGAAGCGACCATCGCGAAAACCACCGCCTCGGCCATCGGCACGAACAGGAATCGGGCGACGCCGGAGAGGAAGAACATCGGCACGAAGACGATGCAGATGCACAGCGTCGAGACGAACGCCGGGACGCCGATTTCGCCGGCGCCGACGATGATGGCGTCGTCGAGCGGCTTGCCGAGGTGCAGGTGCCGCTCGATGTTCTCGATCGTCACGATCGCCTGGTCGACGAGAATGCCGACCGAGAGCGCGAGGCCGCCGAGCGTCATCAGGTTGAGCGTCTCGCCGAGAACCTGCAGGACCAGGATCGAAGTCAGGATCGAAAGCGGAATCGTCAACGCGATGATCAGCGTCGAGCGCCAGTTGCCGAGAAACAGCAGCACCATGGCCGCGGTGAGGCCGGCGGCGATCAGCGCTTCGACGACCACGCCTTTCACAGCCGCCTTGACGAACACCGACTGATCGAAGAGCGGCGTCACCTTCACGTCGCCGGGCAGGATCGCCTGGACGCGCGGCAGCAGCGCCCGCAGGTTGGCGACGATGTCGAGCGTCGAGGCGCCGCCGTTCTTTAGCACCGAGAGCAGGACGCCGCGGGCGCCGTCCTTGCGCACGATGTTGGTCTGCGGCGAGAAGCCGTCGCGCACGTAGGCGACGTCGTGCACGTAGGTCGTCGTGCCGCCGACCGTTTTCACGGGCAGGTCGTTCAGGCCGGCGATCGCGTCGGGCGAGCCATTCATTTTCACCGTGTATTCGGTGTCGCCGAACTTGGCCGTGCCCGAAGGCAGGATCAGGTTCTGCAGGTTGATGGCGTTGACGACGTCGGCGGGCGACAGGCCGCGCGCCTGCAGCGCCTGGGTGTCGAGGTCGACCGAGATCAGGCGGTTCTTGCCGCCGTACGGGTACGGGATGGCAACGCCGGGGATCGTGATGAGCTGCGGCCGCAGCGTGTTGACGGCGGTATCGAAAAGCGTCTGCTCGGGCAGCGTCGGGCTCGACAGGCCGAGCTGCACGACCGGGATGCTCGAGGCCGAGTACTTGATGATGAGCGGCGGCGTGATGCCTGGCGGCAATTGCCGCAGCTGGGTCTGCTCAATCGCCACGACCTGGGCGATCGCGGTCTGGATGTTCGCCGTTGGCTGGAAGAAGACCTTGATGACGCTGATGCCGGCCAGCGAGGTCGACTCGATGTGCTCGATGTCGCTCACCGTCGTCGTCAGGCTGCGCTCGTTCTGCGCCGAGATCCGGTTGCCCATTTCCTGCGCCTGCAGGCCGGTGTAGTTCCAGATGATCGAGATGACCGGAATGTTGATCTCGGGGAAGATGTCGGTCGCCATGTTCAGCAGGACGAACGGCGTGGCGAGCACGATCAGCATCGCCATGACGATGAACGTGTAGGGGCGCTTGAGCGCCAGCTGGACCATCGACATCGGATCGACCCGGACGAAAGGCGAAACAGGCATGATATTCAGAGTGCAGGCGCCCTGCTTTTGTCCGTCAGCGCAGTCTTACGGCGTCGTGCCTGCTTTTCCCACATCGACGGCGAGCCGAGCGGTCTACGCTGGGTCATCGCTCAGGCCTTGACCGGCCGCCCTGATCTCCCTCGACTTCCGCAGAAGGATTCACCATGACAACGACCACGACTTCCGCTCCCGCCGCCGCGGCCGGTGCCGACAGGACCGCGACCGATGAATCGCCGGCCGAGAAGGCGGCGAAGGAATCTAGCCGCGTCCTGCAAAAGCTGCGCGAGAAGACCGATGCCGTCGTCGACCGCATCCAGCCGAGGATCGATGCCGTGTCGAGCTTTGCCCGCAACGATCCGACCAAGGCCGTGCTCATTGCCGCGGCGACCGGCGCCGCGCTGATGGGGGTGCTTGGCCTTCTCGTTCGCGCGAGGCGACGGGCAAGCCCGGGCGCGCGTGCCATGGCATCGATCCGCGACGCCGCGCTCGACCTCGCCGACCGCGCACACGTCGCGGCGACCGACGCCATCGATGCGGCGCACCAACGCGCCAGCGAGGCGCAACAGAAGGTCGCCGACATGCAAACACGCGCCGGCGCGGTCGCCGACAGCGTCACCGAGAAGTGGCAAAGCCTGCGCGAGCAGGCGACCCCGGTGATCGAGCGTTTACGGCCGCAGATCGACGCCGTCGCGACTTACGCCAAGGAAGACCCGGTCCGCACGGCGCTGGGCGTGGCGGCCGCGGGGGCCTTACTCTTCGGCCTGATCTCGCTGACGAAGCGCTAGGGACTGCTGTTGACGCTACCGGAGGGCACGCCTCGGCCGGCCGAGGCGTGAGTGCTTCGATGTCGTTCGCATGGCGGAGGCTCATCGGCGGCTGAAGCCTCGGTTAGGCGCTATAACGCCTCCATGCCGCGGCGACGGGCGTCGCGCGGAGTCACAGGGAGACGAGCATGTACGTCCGCAACGCCTGGTACGTCGCCTGCACGGCCGAAGAGATCGGCCACGGCAAGCCGCTCGGCCGCACGATCTGCGGCGAGCGCATGGTGCTGTTTCGCGCCGCGGGCGGCGCCGCCTCGGCGCTCGAGGATTTCTGCCCGCACCGCGGCGCCCCGCTCTCGCTCGGCGCCCTGCGCGAAGACGGGCGCCTCGTCTGCGGCTACCACGGGCTGGTCATGGGCGGCGACGGCAAGTGCGTGAGCATGCCGGGGCAGCGCGTCAAGCCGACGATCAAGTCCTTTCCCGTGCTCGAGCGCTACGGTTTCGTCTGGGTCTGGCCCGGAGAGAAGAGCCAGGCCGATGCCGCCACGGTGCATGCTCTGCCCTGGGCCGAAAGCCCGGAGTGGGCTTATGGCGGCGGCCTCTTTCACGTCAAATGCGACTACCGGCTGATGATCGACAACCTCATGGACCTGACGCACGAGACCTATGTGCACGCGACGAGCATCGGCCAGCGAGAGATCGAAGAAGCCGCGCCGGAGACGCGCGTCGAGGGCGATTCGGCGATCACGACGCGCTTCATGCACGACATTCCGGCGCCGCCCTTCTGGCGCGCGGCGCTGCGCGGCAACCATCTCGCCGACGACGTGCCGGTCGACCGCTGGCAGATCTGCCGCTTCACGCCGCCCAGCCACGTGATGATCGAGGTCGGCGTGGCGCACGCCGGCCACGGCGGCTACGACGCGCCGGCCGAGCACAAGGTCTCGAGCATCGTCGTCGACTTCATCACCCCGGAAACCGAGACGTCGATCTGGTACTTCTGGGGCATGGCGCGCAACTTCAACGTCGACGACAAGGCCCTCACCGAGACGATCCGCAGCGGCCAGGCCGCGATCTTCGGCGAGGACGTCGCCATCCTCGAGTCGCAGCAGCGCAACCTCACCGAACAGCCGAACCGGCACCTGATGCGCCTCAACATCGACATGGGCGGCTTCGAGTCGCGGCGCATCCTCGAGCGGCTGGTCGCCGAGGAGCGCAACGACCTGCTGAAGGCCTGAACGCGAGACCAGCCATGATCATCGTCTGCCCGCATTGCCTGACGACCAACCGCGTTCCCGACGAGCGCGCGACCGAGGACCCGACCTGCGGCCATTGCCACCGGGAGCTGCTCGGCGCCGGGCCGGTCGGACTCGATGACGCGACCTTCGACAAGGTCGTGGCGAAGACCGAGTTGCCCGTCGTCGTCGACTTCTGGGCCGACTGGTGCGGCCCCTGCCACGCGATGGCGCCCCAGTTCGCGAAGGCTGCAGCGCAGCTGAAGGGCAAAGCGATGTTCGCGAAGGTCGACAGCGACGCCAGCCCACGCACCTCGGCGCGCTTCGCGGTGCGCAGCATTCCGACCTTGCTGCTCCTGCGCGGCGGCCGCGAGGTGAAGCGCCAGGCCGGTGCGACGCAGGCGGCGCAGATCGTTGACTGGGTCGGTCGCGGCTTCTAGGCCGGCGGCCGATCAGGAAGCGGCGACGATGAGGCGCGCAAGAACGACCGCGGGATCAGCCAGCAAATCGGCCAGACAGCGCAAGGAGCACACTACCGAAACAATCTCGAGACTGCGGTGAACCGTTGCTTCCTCGCTGCGATTCTGACGCCCCTACTGCTTCTCTTGCCCGCCATTCGCGTGTATGCGCAATGGGTGCCGACGGGAACACTGGCGGCTGTGCCGGTCGTACAAGACTGCAATGAAACCGGAGGCGATGTCGCCGTTTCGAGGCTCGACCCGCCAACGATCTACATCTGCCAGGCCGTCGTGAAGTTGATTCGCAGAAAGAATCCGGGGGCTGAGCATTTCTATTTTGTGCATGAGTTCGGACACGTAGCGCAAGGGACTTCAGATGAAGCCGCTGCAGATTGCTGGGCAGCCAAGGAACTGGCGAAGACGCCGAATGGGAGCCGCTACCTAGCCGCCGCGATCGAACACTTTCGTCAGCGTCCAAACGAGTACAGCCCGCGATATGGATCGCCAAATGAACGCGCAGAACGAATCCGAAGTTGCGCCGAAGAAGAGCGACCGAACTACGATGCGGTTGATCGACCGGTGCTGCCGAAGCGAGGAGAAACGCCTGAAAGACGTCGCGCAGGTTGCATCAAGACTGCCGAGCCGTGCAAAACGCCAAGCGCGTCGAGACTCGGGCAGCCGCTCGGGGCAAGCGGGCCAAGCTAGACGTCGGGTGTGTGTGGATGCTCGAATTCGACACCGGCGATTTCGCGTGTCGAGACACCTGTCGGGCCTGCGCAAAAGCGTGCCCGCGTATCGCTCTGCTGCTTTCGGCGCAACATCAAGCTGTATCGACGAGCGCAAACCTGCGAATCATCTCGTGAATAGCGCCGCTGCATCGCACGGAAGTCGCTCGTTTGAGCTGCCATCAAGCTCGATCAGCAAGTTGCCAGTCCGGCGCTCGATCGCTATGACTGCCTCCGGCCGAGGCTGTGCGAGAAGTTTTCACGCAGCCTCGGCCATCAGCTGCCGGTCACCAGCGACAGCAATGCGGAATGCTGTCCCCACGCACATCGCCCGCGCCCCTGAGTTCTTCGGAGTTTGACGCCCGTCAAGGCGCGAGCAGGCCGAATGCGTAGGCTGGCCTGCTGGGGAGAAGTCAGATGCGAATCTTGCCGTACGCAGTAGCCGCGCTGTTTGTCGCCGCCACTCCTGTTCGCGCGACCCGGGCCGAGTACGACGTCGCCATGCTCAAGCTGGCAACGCACAGCGGCTGCATGGTCTGTCACAGCATCCTGCCGATTCCCAAGCGCGCCGACGGGTTGCCGCCCATCGCGCCGGCTTGGCGCGACATCGCCATCAAGTACAGGGATGACCCCCGCGCTTCAGATCGGCTCACGCGCACAGTCATGACCGGTTCGAACCCGTATTCCAGACACTGGGCGGGCAAGGTCAGCGTTGTCACGATGCCACCGAATGCCGCGGCGGTCACCGAAGCCGATGCGCGCGTGCTCGTCAACTGGATACTCGTGTTGGTGCCATAGCAGGCCGGACCCTCCGCGGCGCGGGCCCAACCAGTCCCGCAGCGCATCCGTCAACCCGACAAGTCATGGTGCATCAGGTCGACGACGTTCTTCCTGCTGCCGCCGTACCTGATCGGCGAACTGTCGGTTGAGTCGTGGCTCAGCGAACGATGCCTACGCGGCGTGCAACCGAGGCCCGTGAAGGTCAGCAAAGGGTCGAAGGCAATCAGCTGGAACGCCCACGATCGGACGAAGCTCGGGGCGGCCTCAGGCGACAGAGCGCGCCGATTCCGCGTCGTTCGAGCGCGCCAGCACGGCGCGCAGAGCCGCACCGGTGTGGCTCGCCCGGGTCTCGACGATGCCTTCGGGCGACGCTTCGGCAATGACCGTGCCGCCGCCGGCGCCGCCTTCAGGCCCGAGATCGATGACCCAGTCGGCCTCAGCGATGACGTCGAGATCGTGCTCGATGACGATGACGCTGTGGCCGCCGTCGACGAGCCGATGCAGCACCCGGATCAGCCGCTCGACGTCGGCCATGTGCAGGCCCACCGTCGGCTCGTCGAGCACGTAGAGCGTGTGCGGCGCCTTGTTGCCGCGCCGGGTAACGTCATCCCTCACCTTGCTCAGCTCGGTGACGAGCTTGATGCGCTGCGCCTCGCCGCCCGAGAGCGTCGGCGATGGCTGGCCGAGTGTGAGGTAGCCGAGGCCGACGTCCTTCAGCAGGCGCAGCGGGTGCGAGATGTTCGGCATCGAGGCGAAGAAATCGACCGCCTCGTCGACCTCCATCTTCAGCACGTCGCCGATGCTCTTGCCGCGCCAGCTCACGGCCAGCGTCTCGGCGTTGAAGCGCTCGCCGTGGCAGACGTCGCACGGCACTTTCACGTCGGGCAGGAAGCTCATCTCGATGGTGCGCAGGCCCTGGCCCTCGCAGGCCGGGCAGCGGCCTTCGCCGGTGTTGAAGCTGAAGCGGTTCGGCGCGTAGCCGCGCGCCTTCGCTTCGAGCGTATCGGCGAAAAGCTTCCGGATCGTGTCCCAGAAGCCGATGTAGGTGGCCGGGCAGGAGCGCGGCGTCTTGCCGATCGGCGTCTGGTCGACCTCGAGGACGCGGTCGATGAAGCCCCAGCCGTCGATCTTCTCGCAGCCTTGCCAGTTGGGTCGGGCGCCGCGGCTATTGATGAACTGCAGATTCGCGAGCAGCACGTCGCGGGCAAGCGTCGATTTGCCCGAGCCGCTCACGCCGGTGATCGCGATCAGCCGCTTCAACGGAAGATCGACGGTGACGTCCTGCAGGTTGTGCAGCGTCGCCGAGCGAATGGTCAGCAGCGGATTGCCCGGGCTCTCGCGCCGCTCGGTCGCCGCGGTCACCGGCGCGATGGTGCGTCGCGCCTGCAGGGGATGAACGAGCGGGTGGGCGAGAAAGCGCCCGGTCACCGAGTCGGCGTGTGCGGCGAGCTCGGTGGCGCTGCCTTCGGCGACCAGACGGCCACCGCGCTTGCCCGCGCCGGGGCCGATGTCGATGATGTGATCGGCGCTACGGATCGTCTCCTCGTCGTGCTCGACGACAACCAGCGTGTTGCCCTTGTCGGCGAGGTTCTGCAGGGCGCCGAGCAGGATGCGGTTGTCGCGCGGATGCAGGCCGATGGTCGGCTCGTCGAGAACGTAGCAGACGCCCTGCAGGTTGCTGCCGAGCTGAGCGGCGAGGCGGATCCGCTGCGCCTCGCCGCCGGAAAGCGTCGGCGCCGCGCGATCGAGCGTCAGGTAGCCGAGCCCCACTTCCTCGAGGAATTCGAGGCGGCTGCGGATTTCGCTGACGACGTCGCGCGCGATCTCGGCTTCGCGGCCGACGAGCGTGAGCGCCTCGACCCACTGGCGCGCTGCGGCGACGGACCATTGTGCGATCCAGGTGATCGACTTCTCGTCGAAGGTGACGGCGCGCGAGGCGGGATTGAGCCGGGTGCCAGCGCAATCGGGGCAAGGCTCGTCGAGGACGCCCTCGACCTCGACCTCTTCCGACGGGAAGCTCTGCTCGCGACCGCGATCGTCGTCGTCGCGGATCGAATCGTCGTAGGCCTTGCGCTGCTCGCGAGTCAGCTTGAGCCCGGTGCCGACGCAGGTCGTGCACCAGCCGTGCTTGCTGTTGTAGCTGAACATGCGCGGGTCGAGCTCGGGATAGCTCGTGCCACAGCTCGGACAGGCGCGCCGCGTCGAGAAGACCTTGGTCTGGCCGACCTTCCTCGTCGGCGTGCCGGCGAGCATCGCGCCGCGCAATCCGGCGAGCGGCGAAAGCAGGTGCATGACGCCCTTGCCGATGTCGAGCGCCTTGTCGAGCAGCTCGCGCAGAACCGCCTCGTTGGCGCTGCCCACGACGACGTCGCCGACCGGCAGCTCGAGCGTGTGCTCCTTGAAGCGATCGAGGCGCGGCCACGGATCGACCTTCATGAACTCGCCGTCGACGCGCAGGTGCGTGTGGCCGCGCGCCTTCGCCCACTTGGCCAGATCGGTGTAGACGCCCTTGCGGGCCACGACCAGCGGTGCCAGCACGCCGACGTGCTCGCCGGCATGGTCGCGCAGGATCTGCGCCGCGATCGACGCGACGCTTTGCGGCTGCACCGGCGTGCCGTCGACGACGCAGTGCTGCAGGCCGAGCTTGACGTAGAGCAGGCGCAGGAAGTGCCAGACCTCGGTCGTCGTCGCGACCGTGCTCTTCCTGCCGCCGCGCGAGAGCCGTTGCTCGATCGCCACCGTCGGCGGAATGCCATAGACGGCATCGACTTCGGGCCGGCCGGCCGGCTGCACGATCGATCGCGCATAGGCGTTGAGCGATTCGAGATAGCGCCGCTGTCCTTCGTTGAAAAGGATGTCGAACGCCAGGGTCGACTTGCCCGATCCCGAGACGCCGGTGATGACGCTGAACTTGCCGCGCGGGATCGAGACATCGAGCCCCTTCAGGTTGTGCTCGCGAGCGTTGACGATGCGGATGTTCTCGTCTTCGGCGCGGCGCACGCGCGCCGGCTTCAGCAGGTATTGCAGCGGCCGGCCTTCCTCGACCGCGTGGCCCTCGAAGCCGAGCGCGACGTCGTAGTCGCGCAGCGCCTTGGCGGTGTGCGAGCTGGCGTGGCGCTTCACGTCTTCCGGCGTGCCGAAGGTGACGAGCTCGCCGCCGGCATCGCCGCCTTCGGGGCCGAGATCGATCAGCCAGTCGGAGGAGCGGACGACGTCGAGGTTGTGCTCGATGACGATGATCGAGTGGCCCGCTTCGAGGAGCTTGCGAAACGACCGCATCAGCTTGGCGATGTCGTCGAAGTGCAGGCCGGTCGTGGGCTCGTCGAACATGAAGAGCGTGCCCTTTCTCGCCACCGGCTGCCGGCCTGCGCTCTGCGCCGCTTCGGCAAGAAAGCCGGCAAGCTTCAAGCGTTGTGCTTCGCCGCCGGAGAGCGTCGGCACCGGCTGGCCCAGCTTCACGTATTCGAGACCCACATCGACGATCGGCCGCAGCCGGCGCACGACCTCGCGGTCGTCGCGAAAGAGGGCGACGGCTTCGGCGACGGTGAGATCGAGCACGTCGGCGACGCTGAAGCTGCGCATCGCCTGGGCCGCCAGGCATCGCTCGATCTTCACATCGAGGATCTCGGCGCGGAAGCGGCGGCCGTCGCAATCCGGGCAGCGCAGATAGACATCGGAGAGGAACTGCATCTCGACGTGCTCGAAGCCCGAGCCGCCGCAGGTCGGGCAGCGGCCGTTGCCGGCGTTGAAGCTGAACATGCCGGCGCCGTAGCCACGCTGCGCCGCGAGCGGCTCGACGGCGAAAAGTTTGCGGATCTCGTCGAAGGCGCCGACGTAGCTCGCCGGATTCGAGCGCGCTGTCTTGCCGATCGGGCTCTGGTCGACGAAGACCGTATCGCAGAGCCAGTCGGCGCCGAGGAGCGCAACGTGCGCGCCGGGCGTTTCCGTCGCCTTGCCGAAATGGCGGGCCAGCGCCGGCGCGAGCACGTCCTGGATCAGCGTGCTCTTGCCCGAGCCGGAGACGCCGGTCACGCACACCAGGTGATGGAGCGGGAACTCGACGGTGATGCTCTTCAGGTTGTGATCGCTCGCGCCCTGCACGATGAGCTTCGGCGTCGCCTCGCTGACCAGGCGCTTCAGGCCCATGCCGATCTGCTTGCGCGCGCCGAGATAGGCGCCGGTCAGCGTGTCGGCACTCTTGATCGCCTCCGGTGTGCCGTCGAAGACGATCCGGCCGCCACGCTCGCCCGGGCCCGGGCCCATGTCGATGAGCCGGTCGGCGGCGAGCATCACGGCCGGGTCGTGCTCGACGACGACGAGCGTGTTGCCGGCGTCGCGCAGCCGATGCATCGCCTCGACGATGCGGTTCATGTCGCGCGGGTGCAGGCCGATCGACGGCTCGTCGAGCACGAAGAGCGTGTTGACGAGCGAGGTGCCGAGCGCCGTCGTCAGGTTGATGCGCTGCACCT
>ODAK010000447.1_pt1 | contig 47615 bp, 34 predicted proteins | sample 1539591 | NCBI WGS metagenome assembly ODAK01 (sample SAMEA3539303, study PRJEB22396) | soil metagenome | biome: tundra; feature: field; material: soil | place: USA | collected 2010-05 | depth 0.15 m
CATACGCCGCGACTCACCGCAAGGACTTGTTCCGATTAGTTTAGAGAATTGGTATGAGCATATAATCCAGTATGCGTTGCTACCGGCCCAAATCACTTGATTCAAGGACACCAAAACTTGCGTTGACCTTGTTGTTGCTTATCGGTTGCGCAATTATCACCAGTTGCAATTGCAGTAAGCCCTCACCTACAAACGCAGAAGTTCGTTGGGACTGGACATACATCGGCACTGCAGTTATTGTTTCCGGGAAAACAGCTGAATTGATAAAAGCAAATGGGTTGTCAACCAAGCAATTATTAGGTCTATTGCATGATGGGGACACATATCTTTCAGCACACGTCATGCTTACATCGACGTATGGCATCATAACTACACAGGGTGATTGGAATGGCCTAGATGTAGATTGGGATTCACATGGCAGAACAAGTAAAGGACCATCTAAAGAAGAATTAATTAAAATGTGGAACGCTTTCCTCATGCATCCATCAAGTAAAGATTCAGCTCTCATCTTGTTTAGTCGGGAATCCACTAACCCGTGGCGTGACTAAGCACAGCATAAAATACTAACTATTATGAACAAGATCACCAAATTACTTTTAGCGTTACTTGTTTTAATCCGCCCGTATAGGTTATTGGTTCTCACCGCAATTAGATACGCGAAGAATCCCGCCACCTTGTAGCGTAATTAATCCGCGGCTGAGGTCATTGATTCAAAAACGCGCCGGTTTTATAAAGTTGCAGGCGAACCTCGGAGACTTCTACTTGTGCTGGTTGAACATAATGCATTATGCTGTCAGCAAGGCCGCCGTCAACGTGTATCATTTTCACCTTGTCATCTGCTTGTATCATTTGCTGAAGTGTAACAAAAGTTGAGAAATCGCGTTTTACGCATTGAATCATTCAAGAACACCAAAGCATTCACCAGCTTGGAACATTTTGATCGTTTCCGTCGCTATAGGTAGGTATGGAATCAACAATCCGTGCCAATGCTCAAACGCGAACCCAAACGCGAACCTCGGGGCCTGTTTTCGCCTGGGTCGGCCATAGTCTGCTTAGACACGCCTGGACACGGAGGGACAGGTTTTGGGGTTTAGAGCATTTCCATAAATGATGTAGCTTGCGAGGTGGTTGTTGACGTGGCAGAGTTGTGGCATGAAAGCCATTCCAGTTCCGGTGCGGGAGCGCATCCTCCACCTTTACCACCAGGGTAAAAGCACGTGCGAAATCGCCGCCAGCCTCGGCTACTGCGTCGCGGCCATGCGGCGGGTGCGCCAGCACTTCCAAGCCCGCGGGACACTGGCACCGCAAACCCAACGGTGTGGTCGCAAGACGTTGCTGACGGCCCGGTGCCGGGAGCGTTTGCACCGGCTGCTGGCCCAGCGCCCGACGCGACGCTGGCCGAACTGGGCGCGCACTTCCAGCGGCTCACCTCCACCCTGGATCTGTGGCTCAACCGGCTGGGCTGGAGCTGTAAAAAAAACGCTGCCCGCCGCCGAGCAGTCACGGCCCGACGTGGCGGAGCAAAGACGGCAGTGGCCGCAACGGCTGGCGGGCGTGTCCGTCGCCCACCTGGTGTTCGTGGATGAAAGCGGGGCCAGCACACAGATGACCCGGCGCTACGGACGCAGCCCGGTTGGCCAGCGGCTGGTCTGTCCAGTGCCGCAGGGGCATTATCAGACCACCACGATGATTGCCGCCGTGAGGCTCAAGGGGCCGCAGGCTCCCTGGATGTTTGACGGGCCGATGGCTGGCGAACTGTTTTTGGCTTGGACGAAACAGGGGCTGGTGCCGGTGTTGCAAGCTGGCGACGTGGTCATGTTGGACAATCTGTCCACGCACAAAGTCGCGGGCGTCCGGGAGGCCATTGAGGCCGCCGGGGCGCGGCTGGAATATCTGCCGCCGTATTCGCCGGACTTCAACCCGATTGAAAACCTGTGGAGCAAGGTCAAACAGGGGTTGAAAAGTCGTGCTCCCCGCACTGCCCGCCAACTGTTCAAAGCCGCCGGCGCGGCCTTCAACACCGTCACCCCCGAAGACTGCCACGGCTTCTTTTTACATGCCGGATACGCTACATGATTTATGGAAACGCTCTAAAAGAGGCGAGAGTTCGCCGATTCCGACCCTCGCCTCCAATCCTAACTGCGTGTGCAGCATAGGTTCAGGTGGTGCTGGAGTCCAAATGGAAACCAAAACGGACACCGAGTTTCCAATCCGTAAGAAACCAGCGTAGTCCGGCGTAATCCGCCCGCTATCCGCTACCTCTTCGGATTCGGCCTCATTTATTCTCGCGGTTGCGTTAAAACTATGAAAACACGTTACCGTCAGGATAAAAATTGGTTTCGGTAAATACCGCACCCCGTCCGGCGGTGGCGCGCAGCTGTGTCCGCCGGACCAGCCGCAGCACCTTCGTGAATGCCACGGTTGCCGCACTGGCGGGACGCGGCGGCTGGTCTTTCGGACACAGCCGCGCTCCCATCAAGTGGCCGGCAGCCGGCAGGCAGCATCCACCGCCCTGCCCTGTCCGTTGCCCATTTCAGTAGCGGACCTTGTCGGCCTTGGCCTGCCATTCGGCAAACACTTTCAACGCTTCCGGTCGCAGCAGTTGTTGCATGGGAATCTTGCGCTTGGACACTGGCCGGGCCACTTCGCGGTAGATCAAGGCGTCGTCGAACTGGATTTTGGCGGCGTCCCGGCGCGTGTTGGCGTAATAGACTTTACTAAACCGTGCCCAGTAGATCGCCGCGAGGCACATCGGGCACGGCTCGCAACTGGTGTAAAGCTCGCAGTCTTCCAGTTGGAAGGTCTTCAGCTTTTTGCAGGCGGCGCGGATGGCCGTGACCTCGGCGTGCGCCGTGGGATCGTTCGTGGAGGTGACCTGGTTCCAGCCGCGCCCGACGATTTTGCCCTGACACACCACGACGGCGCCAAACGGCCCGCCGCCGCTCGCCCGCATTTTTGAAAGCGAAAGCTGGATGGCCGCGCGCATGAATTCCGATTGCATGGAGGCATTTTAACCACGAATGGGCACGGATGGACACAGATTTTCAAATGGCGGCGGCGGACGCTCAAATTTGGCAAAGGCCGGGGTATGGCAAAGCCGGTTGATTCTTCTTGCCGCATTCTTCATTCTTCCGTGGAACCATGCGCCGTAACTGGATCATCGCCCTGCTGCTCGCCGCCGCCACGCTGGCCCTTTACTGGCCGGTGCGGTCATTTGATATGATTTATTTCGACGATCCGTTGCTGCTGACGGAGTGCCCGGAGGCGCAGGCGGGGCTGACCTGGGCCAGCGTGAAATGGGCGTTCACGAGCGTGGTCATCGCCAATTGGCAGCCGGTGACCAACCTGTCGTTCCTGGCGGTGTCGCAATTTTTCGGCATCGCGCCCGGCGCGCATCATCTGGCGAACGCCGTCATCCATGCGGCGAATGCGGCGCTGCTCTTTCTTCTGTTGTGGCGGCTGACGAACTCCACTTGGCGGAGCGCGGCGGCGGCGGCGATTTTTGCGTGGCACCCGCTCCGCGTGGAATCCGTGGCCTGGATTGCGGAGCGGAAGGATGTGCTGTGCGCGTTTTTTTTCCTGCTGACGCTGCTGGCGTGGACAAAACGCAACGAGTGCTGCGTGCTGCGTGAAAAAACTTCTCCATCACGCATCACGCAGCGCGCATTGTTCTTCTGGCTCGCGCTGATTTTCTTTGCTCTGGCACTGATGAGCAAGCCGATGGCGGTGACACTGCCGTTCGTGGTGTTGCTGCTGGACGTGTGGCCGCTAAAAAGAATGGCGAGCGGCAAGTGGCGAGTGACGGAATGGAAACCGCTCGTGCTGGAAAAAATTCCATTCTTTGCGCTGATGATTTTATTTTGCGCGGTGACCTATTGGGTGCAGCACGATTACGCGGCGATGACACCGTGGGATAAACTCGGCCTCGCTCCGCGGGCGGCCAACGCCATTTCCAGCTATCTGGCCTATCCGGCGCAACTCTTCTGGCCGCTCAACCTCGCGGCGATTTATCCCTTTCCGAAAAGTTATGACGTGACCCAAACGGTCTTGAAAGCCGCGCTGCTGCTCGCCATTTCCATTGGCTGCGTCACCCAACTCACGCGCCGTCCGTGGCTCGCCGTCGGATGGTTCTGGTATCTTGGCACAGCGCTGCCCATCATCGGCCTCGTGCAGGTCGGCGAACAGGCGATGGCTGACCGCTACACCTACCTGCCGCTGATCGGCCCGGTCGTGGCGCTCGTGTGGACGGCGGCGGAAATGTTTTCGCGTCCGCGCAGGGAGAAAATTATTCAGGCGGCGGCAGTTTTAATTGTGTCCACGCTCGTGGTCTTGTCGGCGCGGCAGTTGCAATTCTGGCGGAACACCATCGCGCTGTTTGAGCACAACGTCGCCGTGACGCCGGCAAATGCCTCCGCCTACTTCACCCTCGGCCTCGGCTATGAGCATGCCGGCGACACCAACCGCGCCCTCGTCTGCTATCGCACGGCGAGGATGATCGAGCCGCGAGAATTTCAGAACCGCCGCAGCCTGGCGGGTCTGCTGGCCAAACAAGGCCAGTTTGCCGCCGCCGAGGAAGAATATGATTCACTGCTGGCTGATGAACCCACCGAGCATCTGGATCATCTGGCGCTGGCCGGTCTGCTCGCCGCGCAAGGCCGCACGGACGAATCGCTCGCTCAACTCAACGAAACGCTACGGCTGAATCCCGACTGCATTGAGGCGCTCAACAACCTGGCCTGGGCGTTCGCCACCAGCCCGCGCGCGGAAATCCGCGACGGCCCGCGCGCCATCCAGCTTGCACAACACGCCTGCGAACTAACGCACTTTGAAAAGACCATTTTCCTCGGCACGCTTGCGGCGGCTTATGCGGAGGCAGGAAAATTTGACGACGCGATCACCACCGCGCAAAAAACCTGCGACCTCGCGGCGAAAAACGGGGAAACGAATTTACTTCAGAAAAATCAGGAATTGCTCGAACGGTATCGCCAGCATCAGCCGGCACGGGAATAAAATGTGTCGGAGAGGAGGTGACGGGTTTCAAATTGAAAGCAAAACCTTGTTTACACAGCCGCAACAAAAAATAATTTAGGGCGTGTCTTCAAAATCTGTTTTGGAGCGCGGCGGTGCCCGCAGGGTCAGCCGCAGCGCATGACCAGCTCGGAAACCTTTGCTTCATACCACCCACTGCGGCTGGTCTCCGACACAGCCGCGCTCCAAACGCATTTTGAAAACACGCCCTCGAGACTCCTCACGTCGTCTCCTACAAACTAGACGCCGCCAAACCGCCGGTGCCGCTTGGCGTATTCCTCCAGCGCGGCGAAGAATTGCGACTTCTTGAAATCCGGCCAGTATGTCGGGGTGATGACGAGTTCGGCGTAGCTGATTTGCCACAGCAGAAAATTGCTCACGCGCATTTCGCCGCTGGTGCGGATGAGCAAGTCCGGGTCCGGCACGTTGCGCGTCCAGAGATGATCGGAGATGACTTTCTCGGTGATATCAGCAGGATCGAGCTTGCCCGACTTCACCTTCTGCGCAATGTGACGCACGGCTTCGACGATTTCAATGCGGCTGCCGTAGCTCAACGCCATGATGAGCGTCAGTCCATTGTTCTTGGACAGCGTAGTGATGGATCTCGCGAGATGCTCCTGCACGTTGTCCGGCAGGCGGTGAATCTGGCCGATGACTTCGAGGCGGACATTGTTTTTGTTCAGGTCTTTCGTCTCGGTCTTAAGATAATGGACGAGATATTTCATCAGCGCGTCCACCTCGTCCTTGGGGCGGTTCCAGTTCTCGGCGGAAAACGCGTAGAGAGTGAGATACTTGATGCCGACCTCGCCCGCCGTGCGTATGATTTCGCGCGCCGAATCCGCCCCGCGCCGGTGGCCCTCGATGCGCGGCAGGTGCCGTGACTTCGCCCAGCGCCCGTTGCCATCCATGATCACCGCGACGTGACGCGGGAGATTCGCGGCGGCTTCGGCGCTCAATTGTGAACTGACGGAACTCATTTGCCTGGCCGCAGATTACGCGGCTCGTCAAGCCGTAGCAAGGCGAAGGCGGAACCGCGCGGAATCAAAAATGAAATGGCTGACGAGCAAAACATGAAATTTATTTTGGGCGCGTCTGCGGCATCCTGCTTTTCATTTTCAACGCCGGCTAAGATGCGGTCTTGTGGAAAATCTTCGTATCCCACGAAACGGCCAGCGGATTGGCGCGGACGTTGTCGGCCAATTCCGCGAACGGCACCTGCGCGTCGAGCCAGCGCGGGTTCTTGGCGATGGCATCCATGGTCGTGCCCGTGTGGTTGCAGATGAGATAAATCCCCTGCCCCAAAACCATGAACGACTCGAAGCCGGTGCCGGGGCTGTTGCGGGAAAATTCGAAATCACCGGTTCCGTAGCGCCCGCCGAGCAGATCTGCGCGCAGTGAACCGAGATCGCGCACAAAATGTTTCAGGAAATCGTCGTTGCGCGGTCCGGTGTAATGCAGCACGCGCGCCTTGTTTTCCGCGAGCGAGACGACCGCCCATTCGTCAAAGACCGGGCCGCCATAGCGCGAGTCCATCTGCTCCGCGCACATTTTTATCTGCCGACAAGTTTCTTCAAGTGTCATGCGGTTGAGCAGAGCAAAACCGGTGCCCACGCTCAGGGCAATTCGTGTCCGGCAAAAATTCGCGGAAATTTCGTCACTTTCGGGTTTGCCCGGCGCAGAATTTCCCTACACTGTCCACAAAACTCATGGGACTGCCTGCAAACACGACGACGAAAGTTTTCTGGACGCTCAATGCGCTGCTGGGTGTCGCGCTCATCGTCGAGATGATCGCTCCCAGGGATTGGCCCATCCTGGATGCGGCGACCCTCGTGCTGGCGGCCGTTGCCAGCATCACCGCGCTTAACCGCCAGTTGCCGCTGCAAAATGTCCTGCCCGCCGCACTGATCGCCGCGCTCATCGGCGGGGTCGCTCATGGCTTGAGCGCCAACCCGAACATCGGCATTCCGTTCGGCCCGCTGATGTTCAACCCGGACAGCGGCGAGAAAATTTTCTACTTTGTCCCCTGGACCATCCTGCTGCTTTGGATCATCGTCGTTTTCAACGCGCGCGGCCTGGCCCGGTTGATTTTGCGTCCGTGGCGCAAAGTGAAGAACTACGGTTTCTGGCTCATCGGTCTCACGGCGGCGCTGGTGATGGCGTTTGATTTCGCGCTTGAACCCTTTGCCACACACGTGAAACATTTCTGGCTCTGGCAGCCGACGAAAATTTCCGTCACCTGGTTTGGCGCATCGCCGCTGAGTTTTCTTGGCTGGGGGTTCGTCTCGCTGCTCATCCTCGCGTTTGCCACGCCGTCGCTGATCAAAAAACAGCCGGGCAGGCCGAGCACGCCGGATTTTCATCCGTTCGCGCTCTGGCTGGCGGCCTTGCTCTGGTTCGCCGTTGGCTCGGCCCGGGCCGGCCTTTGGTGGCCGGTCGGAGCAGACGTGCTGATCGCCGCCGTCACTACGGTTTTTGCTGTTCGCGGCGCAAAATGGTAGTGGCGCCCTCTGGAAATATCCGATAGCACAATGTTACGAGAGTTGTCAAAACCAAGAACTGACTCCTTTCTTGTGGAAAGGATTGCTGGGCTGAATTTTCGTCCTCGTAATCGAAGCTAAAGAACGAGGACGAGGAGGTTTCTTACCTAGGCTTTGTAAAAATCTTCGTCTCCCACGAAACCGCCAGTGGGCCGACGCGGACTTTATCGGCCAGTTTCGCAAACGGCACCTGCGCGCCGAGCCAGCGCGGATTTTTGGCGATGGCGTCCATGCTCTCGCTCGTGTTGTTGCAGATGAGATAAAGCCCTGACCCCAGCACCAGAAACGCCTCGATGCCCGTGCCGACGCCATCCCGGGCAAATTCAAAATCGCCCGCGCCGTAAGAGGCGTCGAGCAGCGCCGTCCGCAGCGCGCCGAGGTCGCTCACAAAATGTTTCAGGAAGTCGTCGTTGCGCGGGCCGGTGTAATACAGGATGCGGGCGCGGTTGCGTTCCAGCGACACCACCGCCCACTCGTTGAACACCACGCCGCCGTAGCGCGCATCCATCTGGCTCGCGCAGGCTTTGACAGCTCCACAAATTTCTTCAAGTGTCATCTGGATTTTAAGACAGCAAGACCGATGCCCGTCTTTAGGTTATGGCCTTTTTGTCTGAAAGATTCTGAAATTTGATCACTTTCGAGTTTTCCCCGCGCACCATTTCTTTACACTGTCCGAAAATCAGATGCGACTGCCTGCGAATACGCCAAAACAATTATTCTGGATTGAACGCCCTGCTCGGCGTCGCGTTCATCGTTGAAATCCTGGCCCCAAGATTTTCGCCCGATTTTGTTGCGGCCACCATCGCGCTCGCCGCCCTTGCCAGCGTCGCCGCGCTCAACCGCCAGTTGCCGCTGCAAAATGTCCTGCCCGCCGCACTGATCGCCGCGCTCATCGGCGGGGTCGCTCATGGCTTGAGCGCCAACCCGAACATCGGCATTCCGTTCGGCCCGCTGATGTTCAACCCGGACAGCGGCGAGAAAATTTTCTACTTTGTCCCCTGGACCATCCTGCTGCTTTGGATCATCGTCGTTTTCAACGCGCGCGGCCTGGCCCGGTTGATTTTGCGTCCGTGACGCAAAGTGAAGAACTACGGTTTCTGGCTCATCGGTCTGACCGGGGTGCTGGTGATGGCGTTTGATTTCGCGTTCGAACCCTTTGCCACGCACGTCAAACATTTCTGGTTCTGGCAGCCGACGAAAATTTCCGTCACCTGGTTTGGCGCGTCGCCGCTGAGTTTTCTTGGCTGGGGAGCCGTCTCGCTCCTCATCCTTGCATTTGCCACGCCGTCGCTGATCAAAAAACAGCCGGGCAAGCGGAGCACGCCGGACTTTCACTCGTTCGTGCTCTGGCTGGGAGCCTTGCTCTGGTTCGCCGTCGGCTCGGCCCGGGCCGCGCTTTGGTGGCCGGTCGGGGTGGATGCCGCCATTGCGGCGGTCACTGCGGTTTTTGCGATTCGCGGCGCAAAATGGTAGTGGCATCCTCTGGAAATATCCGATAGCACAATGTTACGAGAGTTGTCAAAACCAAGAACTGACTCCTTTCCTTTTCCCTCCAGTCAACCATACAATTAGCGCCGGATGAAACGATCAATTTCAAAAACTTTTTCTATCACACTTATAATGCTATCAATTATAGGGTTGGCAATATTCACTTTTACCCTGTCAAAGCATCAGCCTCATGAAGCCCGAGTGGGATCAACAGGCACTAATGCAGCTAGCGGTGCCAAACAGAAAGTGCCCCCGGATGCGGTGACGCATTCGGTCGCGCCACAACCTGGTGCAATGGCTCACTTGGCTACAAATTCCACATCTGAACTTTTCAAGACGATTCTAGATCCTCAAACTGGGCGATACGTTGCATCAGGCACAGCGCGCGAGAGCGTTGTTTGCAAGGACAACACAGGGCACCTGCTGTGGTCAAATAACGTAATTGCGTATGTTAGTGGAACTCCAACTCTCTATGGCAATTGGGCGATTAGTTCGATCGAATTGGTTAACACGAATGTGCTGGTTCATGCTGGTAACGTTTTCATGTTGCTCGATGGTCGGGATGGTGGTCTTTTGAACATAGGTGCCAGATAGATGCTAAAGAGCCGAAAAGAAAAGGGGGCAGTGAATACGGTAACGTCCCGGCATGGCGCGGAAATTGGGAGTGGAATATCCGGGCGCGATTTATCATGTGCTGAATCGCGGCGACCGGCGCGAACCGATCTTAAAGGGGTCACCCATTATGGCGGGTGCCAACGGCAGAGACAGTGGAGCATCCCGGCGCAATCTGCCCCGTTGAAACATCACGACGATTTTTGCGATTCGCGGCGCGAAATGGTAGTGTCGCTGCTGGGAAATTTCAGTTGCGTGATTTTTAATTTCGCCACGCGCAGGCCGTCCATTTCCTCGACGTGCAATTCGTAGTCGCCCGCCGTAAAAGCATCGCCGGTCTTGGGAAATCCGCCCAGCCGCTGCGTCATCCAGCCGCTCGCCGTCGCCACGCTCTCGTCGTGCTGCACCGGACCGATGATTTTTTCCAGATCGTGCAAAGGCAGCGTGCCGGAGACTTCCCAGAGGTTTTCGCTGCGGCGGACAAACTGTGTCGCCTCCGCATCAAACTCGTCCTGAATCTGGCCGACGAGCGCCTCAATGGCGTTTTCCAAAGTCACAATGCCCAGCGTGCCGCCAAATTCATCCACGACGAACGCAAAGTGTGATTTCTTTTCCAGGAACCGCTTCAGCAATTTTTCCAGTCGCGCGGTTTCCGGCACGCAGATCAGTTTGCGCGCGAGCGGCAACAAGTCCGCCGCCGTCCTGGCCCGTTCACGGAACGCGTAGAGGTCTTTGATATGAATCACGCCGCGGGCCTTGTCCGGATCGCCGTGGTCACAGATGGGAAAACGCGAGTAACGGGTTTTTTCCGCGATGGCGAGGCAGTCCGCAATCGTCGCGCCGGCATCGAACACCGTGACTTCGTTGCGCGGGCGCATCACTTCACGCGCGGTGCGATGGCGCAAATCCAGCGCGTTCAAAATCAAGTTGCGCCGGTCGGGCGAACCTTGCGCCGCCGCGAGAATGACGCGCAGTTCCTCCTCGGATTGCGCGCCGTGCAGTTCATCCGCGCCGATGCCCAGCCATTTCAAAATCAACTGCGACGAGCGGTTCAGGAGCCAGATGAACGGATACGCGAGCCGGTAAAACCACACCAGCGGAGTGGCCGTCCACAAGGCCGCCGGCAGCGTGCGGCGGATGGCGACGGCTTTCGGCACCAGTTCGCCCGCGACGATGAGCAGATAGCAATTGGTGAAAAACCCGACGCCCAGCGCGATGTTGTGACGCAGCGATTCGGAGGCGACGCCAATCAAATCAAACAACGGATCCAGCATATCCCGAAAGACCGGCTCGACCGCCATGCCCAGGCCCAAGCTGGCCAGCGTGATGCCGAATTGCGTCGCGCCGATGTAAGCGTCAATGTGCGCAAGTATGTGCCGCGCGGTTTTGGCGCGACGGTTGCCTTTCGCGGCGAGCGCGGCCAGTTGCGTGTCGCGGATGCGGACCATCGCCAGTTCCGCCGCGACAAAAAAACCGTTCATCAGCACCAGCACCAGCACGGCGACGATTTTCAGTGTGATTAAGATGATGGCGTGCCAGTTCATTTCAAACTCGTCCTCGTCCTCGTCCTCGTCCTCGTAATCGAACAAAACATCCGAGGACGAGAACGAGGACGAGAAGGAAAATTTTTCGTCACAATTTCATTTCTCCGAACATCACCTTCAAAATGTCCTTTACGGCCACAATGCCTGTTTCGGCCCGCTCGCGGGACAGCACGATGGCCATGCGTTGACCGGCGCGCTGCATCAGCCGCAGCGCCACCTCCAGCCGGATGCCTTCGTTCACAAACACCGCCGGAAACATGTAGGCCGACGCGGGTTTCTCCACGTCCAGGCTTTCGCGATACAGCAGCGGGCCGACGTCCAGCAGCCCCGCGACGCGCCGTTGTCCGTCGCGGACTTCCCACACCGGCAAGCGGGACAAATTCTTTTCCCGCGCCAGCGCGATGGCCTCGCGCAGCGGCGTCTGCGCCTCGACCGCGACCGTTTCCGCCAATGGCCGGGCGATCTGGCCGACTGAAAAATTTTGCAGGTCGAGGATGCGGTTGACCATTGCGTGTTCGTCGTCTGTCAGCGCCTGGCCCGATTCGCGCATCACGGCGCGCATCTCCTCGCGGTTGCCGAACAACTGCCCCTTGAACACCTGTCCGCCCGTCCAGCGCAGGATGGCGTGCGATACTTCTTCCACAATTAGCACCAGGGGGCTTAACAGAAAATTCACGATGCGGAACACGCGCGCCGACGAGAGGCATAGCGAATTCGGATGCGCGCGGAACAACATCTTTGGCAGCAGATCGAAGAACGTATAAAATAAAAAAACGATGACGGCGAACAGCGTCACGATCAAGACCGTCTCGCCGAGAAACCACTCGTGCAACTTCGCCAAAATCCAGCCGAGGATGAGAAAGTTTGCCAGCGTGTTGCCCACGAGGATCGTCCACAGGAATTTCTCCGGCTTTTCTAGAAACCGGTTCAGGATTTGCGCCGAGGGCTTGCCGCCGCGCGCGAGCCGCCGGATACGCAGCCGGTTCAGCGCGAATACGCCGGCCTCCATGCCCGACAGCAGGAACGAGGCGACCAGGCAGAGCGTCAGCGCGATGAGGTTGAGGAGGCTTGTATCCATTTAGAAAAGGGGAAACACTGAACAACAAACAACCAACAACCAACAACCAAGAGCAGCCAGAACGCGCCCATTGGATGTTGAATGTTGAATGTTGAATGTTGGCTGTTTCTTCATTTTCATTTCATCTTTTGCACCAGCAATTCATTTACGCGGCGTCCATCCGTGAGGTGCGCCGTGAGTTTCAAGCCTGAAAATATGGCCGACTCCTCCGCGTCCGGCACCACGCCGAGCAGATGCGTCAGCAGGCCGCCCATCGTCTCGACCTCCACCACTTCCGGCAGAGCGGGGAATTCGCGCCGGAAATCCTCCAGCCGCATCGTGCCGCTCACGCGCCAGCGACCCGGCGCAATTTTTTCCATCACGAAACCTTCCGGCTGCGAAGGCGAACGCTGTTTGCCGACCAGTTCGGCGAGAATGTCCTCCATCGTCACGATGCCCGCCGTGCCGCCGAATTCATCCAGCACGATCGCCATGCCGCGCTGCTGCTTTTGCAACGCGCGGAACAGGAGCAGCAGATTCATCGTCTCCGGCACGAACGACGGAAATTCAATCGCGTCCGCCAGATCAATCTTTGGGTCGAGCAGCAGCGCGCGGGTGTTTAGAATGCCGACAATGGTGTCCGGCGTTTCGTCGTAAATCGGCAGGCGGCGATGCTGGAAGATTTTGGCGGCGGCGATCATTTCCTCCACGCTCGCATCGTCGCTCAAAGATGCCATGCCCGCGCGGGGGCGCATCACGTCGCGCGCCACGCGCTGGTCGAGGCTGATGATTTGCAGGATGATTTCCTTTTCCGTTTCCGCCAGCGTGCCCTGGGCGGACGCCATGTCCAGCAGTTCGTGATACTCCGCGTCCGTGAGCTTGGACGACGAGGCCGATTGCTGCGCCGCCTTCTTCAGGATGGCCGCATTCAGCCATTGCGCCACGCGATAGAGCGGCTTGGAGATTTTTTCAAAGCTGAACATCAGCCATGCCACGCGCACCGCCCAGCGTTCCGGCCGGCGCACCGCCAAAGTTTTGGGAAACACCTCACAGCCGAGCAGCACCAGCGCCGCGAGTGCTATCATAGTCAAGGCCAGCGCCCATCGCGCGTTGATGACCATGCGCAACGCCACCGCGAGCATGGCGGCGTTGGCAAACGTGTTGCCCAGCACCAGCGTCGCCAGCAAATCCTGCGGGCGCTCCAGCAATTGCGCCACAATTTTGCCCCGGTGCGGATGCCGCTCCGCGATTCTCGCCAACTGCCGCTGGTTCAACGAAAACAACGCCGTCTCCGCCAGCGCAAAGAAAAAACTCGCGCCCGCGAACAACAAGATGGCCGAAATCGCCTGCTCCACGCGCGGAGTGTGCCCCAAAACCATCGGTGAACAAAGGAGAAACGATGTCCTTGCCGTCGTTGGTCAGCCAATGCCTTCCGGTTCACCACGGCGGCGCGCACGGAGTGACACGCCCCACCTCGCCCCGCCAAAACCATTACGGCCTGAGCCGCCGGGCTGCGCGTGGTCAACTCCTGGCCAAGCTGGCGGACAGTGATAATTCTTGATGCCGAATCCCGGCTCTGCTTTCCTCACCTTATGCTCACCGAGGTTCAGGCCATCACAACCGCGCCGTCGCCTGCACCCGGTTGAGCGGCTCACGTTATGAACCAATTCGTCAATCCGAATAAACGCAGCATCCAGTTGCCGGACGGCTGCAAGGATTTAATGGATGTGCTCAAGCATTCGGAGCCACAGCATGATTCGGCAAGCCCGGGCTTTGCTCATTTGATTCTGCACCAAGCAGATTGGGAGCAGGCGACGGAATTGGTTATTGGCGTTGCTCCATCGGTTGGAGGCACGCAGCTCAAATACAAGATCGCAGGTGCTTGGCATAACCGAGGGCCATTTCCTTCACAACTTCGGTCTGGAGTGATCGCACAGCTTGCGCGGATGGCGAATTGTCCCGAAGGGCAGTTTCCCATTGATGCGATTCTGACCTTGTCCTACAAAGATTTTCCGACGAACAAAGATGGTCAGTCGAGTTGGCGAGCCATGATTCCCAGCGCAGAGGCTGAGTGCATTCTCATGCGCATTAAAAATCAAGGCGCTACCGCCGCTAACTAGAGGGTGGCGCGGACTCTCTTGGTTCTGACCGGTGCGTTTTGAAAACCTCCCCTTTGACTGGATTTCCAGCCTCTTGAAATCCGCCCTAAATATGACAGGATTAAAACATGGCCATGAAAACTGCCGGACTCATTTTGACATTGTTGGTGACCGTGAGCGCTTCGGCGCAGACGAATCAAAGCTGGCCGACCTGCCGGTATCCGGTCCGCGCCTTTGCCGATCACGCCACAGTGAACCTGACGCCGCTGTTTCAATGGTGGTCGCATCAGCCATTGACCGTCAAACTTGCCACCAACCAGGACAACATCGCTGACGCAGAACGGCCATTGGCCGCGTGGCAGCGGGTCACCGGGACCAAGGCTGGCGAGGCCGGATCGAACTGGGTGGTGAACGCGGTCATTTTCACCAGCCCAACGATCCGCATCAATGCACGCATCATCCTAAATCATCCGCCGGCCACGGAAGAACAGACTTTTTACGCCTTGAAAACCAAGTTGGTTGAAGTGGGCCGGCAAATCACCAATGCCCAGCGCAGTTATCAGGCCGGCACCAATGCGGCGCAAAAAAATGAAGGACACGCGCGGGCCTGGATTCGTTCCGGCAGCAAGGTCGCCAACCAGAATGCCAACAATCTTACGCGGCTCGCCGCCCAGAAACGCGAGGCAGCCAACGCCGCGCTCAATCAGGAAAAGCAGTTGGAAGCTTCGCGTGCGCAGATGCAAAAACAGCTCGATGCCATCCCTGCCATCAACGGCCAATATCACATTGACTGGTTTGCGGTGGCGGTCGGGCAAACCAAAGCGGGCGTGCCCATCTATGATTTGGGTGCGGTCAATTTCTCGTCACCGTAAACTCCGGCGTGTTTTCAAAATGCGTTTGGAGCGCGGCTGTGTCGGAGACCAGCCGCAGCGGTTTTAACGCACTGCGGCTGACCCTGCGGGCCAGTCGCGTTCCAAAACAGATTTTGAAAACACGGCCGGGGAATTAGCCGCCAACAAGATTGCGATGAATCAGTGCATCCGTTTATTGCGCCAGCCAATGGTGGATCATTGCCGAGGCCACTTCATCGCAGCCTTGCTCGGCGTCGGTGCCGGCAATGTTCGTCCCCACCACCACGGAAAAATTCTTTTCCGGCGCGAGCCACATCACCACATACCACATCGTATTGGAACCATTGTGCATGAGTGCGTTTCCGCCCGCCCAGCCGCGTTTGACGACGACCCAGCCGCAAGCGTAGTCACCGCCCGTCGGCGGCGTGTGAAGTTTGACAAGCGTTTCATTTTCCAAAAGGCCGCCGGATTGATTTCGCTGCATCTGGAAAATAGTAAAGCGGGCTAAATCGTCGAGCGAACAATGCACGCGGCCCCCCGGCGCGATGGCCGGCGGATTGTCCTCCTGCAACGGCACGGGGGCTGATGCTTTGCGCTCGTGTCCCCACGGCTGGTCCACTGCGCCGACCGTGCCCGGCGGACCGAAGCCGGCGGAATTCATGTGCAATGGTTTGAAGAGCCGTTCGGTGATCAAACTTTCCCACGCCTGGCCGGTGATTTTTTCCAGCATCGCACCGACGATGGAATAGCCTTGGTTGGAATAAATCATCTTGGTTCCGGGCGCGGCTGACGGCGGCTCCCGGAGGACCGCCGCGACGAATTCGCGCCGTTGCTCGACGGGCGTGCCGGCTTTTTCCCAAGCCCGTTTCCACGCGGAGGATGGCGGTGCGCCGGGAACACCGCCGCGATGTTGCAGCAATTGCTCAACCGTCACCGCCTCGTATTGCTTGTCCATTTTGCCGCGCAAGTCGGGAAACACTTCGGCAATCGTCGTGTCCCAGCGCACTTTGCCTTCCTCAATCAACATCGCGGTCAGCGTGGCCGTCATGGATTTGGTGCAGGAACCAATGTGAAACAGATCGTTCGTGGTCACCGGTGCGGGATCGCCCCATTTGCGAATGCCCACGGCGGCGCGGTCGCAAATCCGGCCATCCTTCACCACCACCACGGCGAGCGCGGGCAGTTCATGTTTTTTGCGGATGCCTTCCAGCACTTGCGGTGTGTTGGGTTGCGCCGTGGAAACTGGATTATCAAACGTCTCGGCGTCGCTCGCCAGCGACACCAAACCGGTTATTGCCAAAAGTGCGGCAACAATTTGCGAGCGAATCAATTTCTTGGAATTCATGCGGTGCAGCAAAATGAGATTCCAAGCGGACAAAGTCAATGCCAGCGAAAGACACCACCTTTTGGGTTAAGAGGGAACCATGCAGTCAAAATTCAACGCCAAGGCGCAAAGCCGCAAAGCGGATACCGAGAAAGACTCACCCGTGCCGCTGCCACGACGACTCACCAAACGGTGATGAAGTCATCAAGGGGATCAGTTTTCAAAACCCTTGCAGTGCTATCTCCCAACTTCGTCGCGTGCCGCGCAGCTTTTCCAAACGCGCGGCGGAAACCCGGGGACAGGGGAATGAGTGTCAGGAGAATGTTGGCCATTCCCCTGACACTCATTCCCCTGACAATTCGGTCTTGGCCAACCTCCGGGTGCTTTGTGTTGATCCTGCTGCGCAGCTCTTTGGTTGCGGCTCCGGCGTGCTATGCCTTTGTGCCTTGGCGTCTTTGCGTTAACCTGATTTCCGCTACTGAAGCTTGAGACGGAGCGGGTGTGGGGATTTTGCCTCGGGTTTCGACGAGTTCGACGGCAAAGGTCGCCACTACAACGGCACTCCTGCTCAATTCGTTTTGGCGGCAGTGATGCGTGGGGGAGATTGAGGCGGGAGCACCAAATTCAGCCGGGCCAGCAGCAACGCCACGTCCCGCTCCGGTTCGGTGCGCCGCACCAGGAGCAGTTCACGGCCATCGGTGGTGGGCACGCGCACGTCCAAGAGCTGTAGCGAGGCCAGTTTCTCGAAGACGACCCGCGGCATCAGGCCGCCGGCCAGCGCCTTGAGCCGTTGCCGCAACGTGATGCTCAGGCAATACGCCAGGAAGGCCACGAACAGGTGGGCTTCGATCCGCTCGGCTTTGTGATGGTAAATGGGCCGCAAGCCCAGGTCGCCTTTCAGGGTGCGGAAGGCTTCCTCGACAAACACCAATTGCAGGTAGCAGCGCCAGAGCAGTTCGGGGTTGTCGGCGCTCAGGTTGGTGCGTAACAGATACCGGCCTTCACGACTCCGGAGGTTTCGCAGTTTGGCGCGGTCCAGTTGATCGGTCAGTTGGCCGGCGGCATCCACCGTGGTTTTGACCCGCCCGGCGACGGCGCGTCCGGCGCGGTCGCGCGCGCCGCCGAGTTTTTCCAGGCGCTGGTCGCGGGTGAGGTCTTGCGGCTGGATTTCCTTGAGCCGTTGCCAGAGGGCCTTGAGTTTGCGGCGGCGCAGGCCGCGCTCTTTGCTGGTGCGCGCGCCGCTTTCGGCCAGGACATAGACTTCGCCCGCCTGCGGCAGGAGTTTGACGCGCAGGTGCTCACGCACTTGTTGCCAGGGTTTGTCGGCGAGTTCCTTTTCCAGTTTCGTCAGGCGGCCTTTGGGCGTGCCGACGAGGTAGCTGACCTTCGCCTCGCTCGGCCGCAGTTCCGCCAACACGACTTCGGTGGGAATGCCCCGATCCATGTGACCCAGATGCGTTCGGCGTGGCCGTGACGCTTTTGAATCAACTTCAGCAGGTCGCGCAGCGTGGTCTTGTCGGCGGTGTTGCCGGGGAACATTTCATAAGCCAGCGGCAGACCTTCGGGCGTGACGACCAGCGCCACGATCACTTGCACGCAGTCGCCGCGTTGGTCGCGACGGTAACCGAAGCGGCGGGGATCGGTTTCATATGCGGGCACGTCGCATTCAAAATAGGTGCTGGTCAGATCGTAAAGCAGCACGTCGAACTTCGCGCCGAAGAGATCGCTCCAGCGCCGACGCAGATGGGCGAAGAGTTCGTCCTTGTGTGCGAGCAAACCGTCGAAACCGCGATAGAGCGTGTCGTCCTGCGCAAGGCGTTCGTCCGCGCCGAGCAGGTCGGCGCAGGCGGTGGTGGCAAACCAGTGGCGGTGCAAGCGCCATTCGCTGCCAGGCGAAAGCAACCGGTAAAGCGTGCGCAGGCGCAGGACTTTTTCCCAGTCCGTGCCTTCACGACTACAACCCAGACGCGCGGCGAAGAAGGCGTCGAGTTTGGAGGTCGCGCCAGAGTTGATCGCCCAGCCAGCACGCGCCCCAAGAGCGGGGGCGGGAGAGTTGGAGTTGGGAAAGCTGCACCGGCACGGCGGGCGTGGCGGTGGCGGGCGGGGTGCGATCGGCGGGAAAGAGCGCACACTGGCGGGTCTGGCCGTCGTGTTCGTCGAAGACGTCCATGGCCTTCTGCCAGGCGGCGCGTTGGGAATCGTTGATCTCGCCCAAGTAGAGGACGTGCCGCTGCACCACGCCGCACCCGACGCGACGGCTCTCGACGACGGACCAGGAGCGATGCTCCTTGCCGTCCTTCTTGCGCGTGCTGCACTTGAGAAACAGGGCCTCAGTGTAGCGCCGTTACGGCCGATGAGAAGAGGGTAGGTCGCCACTACACGCGGTTTGGCGCGGTGAACTGGCGGAATCCCGCGGAAATCCGCAGGACGATACCGCGAAAAAAGTCAGATCGCTACCCGAGTAGCGGAAATCGGGCTAATGAGAGATAAACCGGTTCAAATTATTTTGAAAACACGCCCTAACCCAAATGTGGTATGGTGAAGCCCACAACCAATAAAGTATGAGTAAGAGCAAAGTGAACAAAGCGATCCAAGTTGCCCTGGTCGAGGACGACCCGAACTTGCGCGCCAACCTGACCGCGATGCTCAACAGTTCCTCGGGCTTTCAATGTCAGGCCGCCTATCCTGACGGCATGGCGGCGCTGCGAGGCATTCCGGCCAATCGCCCGGACGTGGTGCTGATGGACATCAACCTGCCCGGCATGTTGGGCACGGATTGCGTCCGCAAGTTGAAAGACCTTACCCCCAATCTGCCGGTGCTGATGCTCACCGTCTATGAGGACAGCGAACAGATTTTCAAGTCGCTGATGTCGGGAGCCACGGGCTACCTGCTGAAACGCACCTCCAAGGAAAAACTTCTGGAAGCCATCCGCGAGGTGAACGCCGGTGGCGCGCCGATGTCGCGGCAGATCGCCCGGCGCGTCGTGCAATTTTTTCAAAAGGTCAACGAACTGCCCACCGACACCCGGAACGCCTCGGTCGTCGTCAGCTTGACCGAGCGCGAAAAGGAAGTGCTGGCCGCGCTGGCCAAAGGCTACGCCTACAAGGAAATTGCCGACCAGTTGAAAATCAGTTTTGAAACCGTGCGCACGCATCTGCGCACCATCTACGAAAAGCTCCACGTCCACAGCCGGACCGAGGCGGTGCTCAAGTATCTGGGACGTTGACACCGGATCGGTGGCAGCAAGCAATTCCCTTTAACCGCACTGGAGGCGTTTCACAACCGCGCGCACGGAATTTTTTCCGGTGAAATCAAGCGGTCTGGCTCAAGGAAACTGGAATTGAAGTTTCCAGATAGGTCGCCGCGTGGGCGGCAAGCCAGCCGGGCGCGGACGGCACTTGCGGCAGCGCACGTTTTGCGGCGATGCCACTCATGTCCACCGGACTGGCGCGATGGTTCACGATGACGAGATGTTTTCCAAAACGCGCAAACTCGACGCCTTTGATCGGCACCATCGGTGCCAGCGGCGACGCCCCGGCCAGCGCAGCGATGGGTGTTTCCTTCAATAAAACGATCGGGTGCATTTCGCGCTTCCCATACTGCGATGGGACAATCGGCATCGTGCGGCGCGAATAGGCGTAGCCGAATTGAAAACCGAACGAGAACACGCGTCCTTTGTCCAACTCCATTTGTGCGATGGCGCTCTTGCCGCTCTGAATGTATCTGCCAAGCGCCTTGCCGCCGCGAAACGCGACGGTGGACCAGCCGTGCGGGATGACTTCTTCATCCCACTTGATGCAGTCGAACGCGATGGTTTCTTCCTCGATGCCCAGCGCGCGCCGCGCCAGTTCGCAGTGCGGGCCGTGGAAAAGCGTTCCGCCGTCAGCGACGAATTTTCTCACTGCCGCTTCGAGCGCAGTATTTTCGCCGAGGTCATAGAGCGAGTTGTGCGGCACGACGAGGTGTTTGTAGCCGGCGAGCGCGCCTGCGGCGACTTGATCGGGATGCAGGATGTCCACATGCCAGCCGAGGTCAGTGAATTGCTGATACCAGCCAAGCAAATCCATGCGATGCCGCCCTTCGGTGTCCACTTCGAGCGGCTCGAAAAGGCTCATTTCGGCGGGGAACAGCAGCGCGACCTCCTTCGCACGCGGTTGGTCGAGCAACGGAATAACTTCCGCCGCCCAGTGATTTCCCGCACGCAACGATTCCTTGAACAGTTCGTCCATGCGGAACATCACGCCGCCGTCGTCGAGCCCGCTGTATCCATAAATGTAAAGTCCCTTCGCGCCGTTCGCGATGAGCGTGCCGGTGCACTCCGCCGGTGGCACCACACGGTAGATGTCGCCGTGGATGTGGCGGCCGAGATAAAGCCCCCCCGTGAACGGACGCCCTTCATTCGCGGTGCGCAGAATTGAACCTTCAACACTCAACGCCATCGCGTCGGCGCGGTTCTCCGCGTTGAGCGGCTGCGCGATGAACAACACGCTGTCCACATGTGCGGCACAGCGGTAAACGTCCAGCGCGCGCTGGCCCGTCTGCCAGTCAATCTGTCCGGGCGGGTTGAAGAAATATCCCCACTGATGCAGCAAAGGTTCGACGAAAAGATTTGGCTCCAGGACGCGCCAGCGTTTCATCATCGTGGCGAGGTGTTCGTCGAGCACTTGCGCGAGATGGGTCTGGTTGTCCACCCAGCGATAAAAATCCGGCGTGCGCTTCGCAAAATCCTCCGCCGTGGGCCGCGCGCAGCCTACCCAGTTCAATTCTTCCGGGCGCAGCCAGTATTCTTCCGGCTTGAGATCGGAAAATGATTTCGCGTTGAGGCCATAGCGCTGGTTCACTTTTGCGACGTCGCCGTCGTAATGCTTTTCCAGCCACGCGAGATATTTTTGTTTTCCTTCGGCGTCGAAGCTCGGCTTGGGAATCGGCTCCCACATCGTCTGCATGATGATGCGTCCATCCGCACGACGACTCATGCCTTTGCCATAGAGCATCAACAATCCGCGAACGTGCTCGACCATCGTCTCCTGCGCGCGCGGCGACCAGTATTTGTAAGTGCCCATCGGCTGGCTGTTCGGGCGGATGGATTCCTCGCCGCGCACCGGCGCGACGTCGCGGATGTTCGGGTAAAGATTGTCGCCGCAGAGATAGAGCGCGAGGTGCGTGTAATCGAGTCCGTGTTTCGCCATCTCCGCCATCATGAATTCCTGCATCGCGACATACGCGCTGGCCTCCTCGCCGCGATAGCGCGCAAAAAAATCCTCCCACGGCTTTGAATCAAGGTTAATACTGTTGAAGCCAAGTGCCGCGACCTCGGCTATGCCTTTGAGCGTCGCTTCGCGGTTGCTGTAAAACGGCTCGAAGAAATTTCCGAACCAGATGCTCAAGAATGGGCGGTTGCTAGTCATAAAAGAATTGGCACACGAATGAAGGGCACGCGAATAAAAAGGTTCTTGTTTCAGATGCGTTTGCCCTCCATTCGTTTGCCCCAAAACTATTTGGCCCGAACGGTTCGCATCTCAATGGATGTGTGATTGAAATTGATCCAGTGCCGTCCCATAGAAAACATGCACAACCCCATTGATTTTATTGGTGTTTTGAAAACCGGGAGGCGTCTTAAACGCCACACTCCATCCCATAGCGTTTGGGATTGTCAAAAAGCCCTTGTTTTCGATGGTTTCCATGCATTTCTTGTGGGATGGCTGTGAAATTGATCCATTGAATTGCCCGTAGTCGCGTCAATGAAAGCAATCGCTTGATGTGGCTGCGCTGACCATCAACCCCGGCTGCGAACGCGGTTGCCAGAAAACACAAATCATCGCCGTGCATGAGCACCGGGTGGCTACCGAGTTCCACACCGTTCAACGAAATGGGAATCCGACGCGCACATTGTGCTTCACCGCCAAAGAAATGCACGAGCGCTTCCTCGTAAAGCACAACACTGAGACACGCGCCCCAATCGTCCAACAAGCCATGCACACGTTGTTTGAGCATCTCGCACTGTGGAGACAATGATGCCCACTCGCTTTCTTCCCAAGTCATGCTTCTGCGTTTCTCCTGAAGAAAAGCATTGAACTTCAACTGTCCTTGCACGCGATCGGGACGGAAGTTCAGCAGTTTCACATGATTCACATCTGCGAGCATCGCGTAGTGCAGCGCCTGCGCGGCGTGTTGCGGGGCGAACGCGCTGACTGTTTTCAATTCGTAGAGCGCATCGTCGGCTAGAAGATCGAAGCGATACTCTTTTACGAATCCATCGTGTGTGACCGTCACCGGCACCTGCGTGTGAACCGACTTGAAACCTTCCGCGTGCAGCCGCCGGGCCAGATCATTTTCGTAAACCCGCTCGTCGCACAATCTGCCCAAAGCGTTTTGCGCCGCATACGCGCAGCGCATCACGACGGCATCACGCTCATCGAACTCGGACGGAGTCAGATTGCGGATTTGAATTGGACAGGCGATTGGCACAACAGAATCATGGCAAACGAATGGAAAGCACACGAATGAAAACCCCCTTGCTTTTCGCCTGTTGCACTGGTTAACAGCTTCAACAACGAGCACACAAATGATTTTCTATCATTCGTTTGCTCACATTCGCTTGCCAAGAATCTTATTTGTCGCCGGCGACGATGATGCCACCGACCAGTTGCCGCGCGAGAATGAGCGCTTCGGCGCGCACTTCGTATTCCGAAGGATACAGCACCTTCGTTCCCGGCGGCACGCTACTCATGTCGCGTGAACGCAGGATGAGCTCCTTCGCGAACGCAGCGGCCTTTTTCTTTTTGGCGTTGCCAGTCTTCAACAGCTTGGTCGCCTTCTCCAACACCAGATCCTGCTGCATCGTGAAGATTTCCTTCATCGTCTGGCGCGGGTCGGCGTCAATCTTCGAGCGGTCCACGCCGCCGAGCAGGTTTTCCGCCGCCAGCAGGTTCTCAAAGTTGTATTTGTAGTTGAACGGATAAATGATGTGCGGCGACGCCTTGGTCGTGGGCGGCCACTGGCCATCTGAGTTGTAGGAATTGGTCAGGTGAAACCAGACTTTCCTCGCGATTTCCGGCTCAAGCTGGCTTTCAACTTTTTTGAGCTTGGCGCGGACGAGATCCTGCCACGGGCGCAGCAATTTCACCATCGGCGTGCCGGACCAATTGGACGCCTGGCCGCCGTGCCACGCCATGTTGTCAACGAACGTGATCTTGTCTTCGAGCGCGGGCACGTTTTTGCACGCGTCCTCGAACGTGGTGAAACTGCCGAGCTTGCGCACGCCGTTGACCAGCGCGATGAGCTTCTCCTGCGCGTCGGGCATCTTCTCGAAAATCGCGTCCGGGTTGTTGCAGTATTTCAATTTATACCAGCCGTTCGTGCCGACGTATTCCGCATCGTCGGCATAAATGAGCATCGCGCCTTCCGGCTCGCCCGGCTTCTGCGCGGAGAACTTTTTGATGAGCTTGAGGTAGTTTTCCAGACTGTGGCCCGGATGGCTCATGAAATAGCGCACGCCGAACACCGCGATGCGATCGGTGCGCAGATAGATGCGCAGCGGCTTGCCCTTCAAACCTTCGACGTTCTTGAACGGGAAATGAATGCCGCGCTCGTCGCCGGGCAGGTCGTATTTGAACTCGAAGTTGTAGAACTTGGAATTGTCTATCTTCTCGACCGCGTGAATTTCCGGGCGGAGCGGCTGGCCGGCGGCGTTCACGGAACGACTGTATTGCTCGAATTCCTGGAGCAGGTTTTTATAGCCGTTGTTGAGCACCTGATTCTTGACGTAGCTGCGCCAGCCACATTCGGGATTCCAAAAACTCTTCGGCTGGATGCCGAGATATTTCTTGTAGGCTTCGTTGGAGAAACGGATGGACCAGTTGCCGTCTTCCTCCGGGAAGTTCGGCAGCATCGGGTGCGCATAAGGCGAACCCATGAATTCGCACTGGCCGCTCCTGATGGCCGCCTTGAGTTTCTCCAAAACGTCGGGCGTCTTGATCGCCATCTGCTCGACGGTATAGCCGGATGCTTCGAAGACGTATTTGTCGTTCGGCAGCTTTTCGCGGAAGGTGTCGAAAATCAGTTCGTAGCTGTTGCGGATGACGAACTCGTAACGCCGTTCCGGCAGATACGCATAGTTCAGGTTCGCGTGTAAAATCGTGATGTATTTCATGCGCAAAATTGGCAAATAAATTGAACGGCAAGTTTATGGATGGTCTGAAAAAACTCAATTTCGACATTGGTTTCCCTGTAAACCTCGATCAAAGAACTTCAAGTCCCATGCGTCGCGCCACGAAATTGTGGGCACGCCATGCTTAAATTCGATCGGCAGCCAAACGTAGCGACCGTCAATCGCATTTTGCGGATTCCAACGGTCGGCCATGAAAATGAAGGCATCCGCCCGGCCATGCACCGGGAGAATGAAAGCGGATTGTGAGTTGAAGGTGTTGGTGATCTGCGCGCCCGTGCCGAGGCAAGGGTTGCCGAGTTCTTCCCACTCACCGAAGATGGAATCCGCCGCGAGCAGGCGCGCGGGATTCGGCGACCAACCAGTGCAGTCTGAAGTGAACAGAAAATATTTTCCGCCGCGCTTCAACATCGCGGGCGCTTCATCGAAACGTCCGGGCAGCACGCGGGTAAATTTCCCCGCCGGTGAAAGATAATCCTCCGCGAGCCGCGAGATGTGCAACGTGCCGTTGCTTTCGGAAGCATAGATAAGATACGCGCTGCCGTTGTCATCTACAAACAGCGTCATGTCACGCGCCATTTGACCGCCTGCGAAGTCGCGGCGAAAGAGGAGATGCTTTGGATAATACGGCAGCGGCCCGCCGGGCAGATCGAGTTTCGAAACGTAAGCCGATTCTTCTGACGAAAGTTGACACTTGGATCCGGCTGGAACATTTTCCGGCCACACGCCCGCGTTCGGACGGAAGGCGTCAATAAACTCAAACGGCCCGGTGACATTGTCCGCCACCGCCACACCGCTCAACGCGCCGGCGTAGCCCGCGCCCTTCGGCTCCAGGTGAAACCACATCACAAACTTTTTCGTGCGCGGATTGAAGATGACCTTCGGGCGTTCGAGAATGCAGCCGCGCGTGATGGGACTTTTCGGACCATCGCTCACTTTCAGTGCGATGCCTTCGTCATTCCAGTTGTAAAGATCGCGCGAGGAATAGACATGGACGCCGACGTGCGCAGCGTTGCCGGCCTCGCCTGCGATCTTGTGTTCGCCAAACCAATAATAGACGCCGTCGTGAAACAGCACGCCGCCGCCGTGGGCGTTGATGTGGACGCCGTGGTTGTCCGGCCAAATCGCGCCGGGCTTAAAGGAGTTATTCATGTTTCGGAAAAATTTGGCAAGCGAATGACTGGCACACGAATGAAATTGCTTTAATTTCCGATTCGTTTGCCATCCATTCGCCTGCCATAAATCTCAGGTCGCTGGTTAAAATCAAACCGCCTTTTCCTGATGCCGCTTGGCCACGCGCCGCAACAGCCAGCCCACGCCCAGCACGATGCCGCCGCTGAACAGGAAGCCCAGCCGCTTCAGGCCATCGTTCGGCACCAGCATCAGCAACAGCACGAACGCGCCAAAAATCATGCACAGCACGCCAATTGCGCCGACCACCTTGTGGTTTTCCTTCACCTGTTCCTCGGTCAAGTCTTCGATGGGGCGTTTCTGCTCGCTGAAAAACTTCTCCACGTTCGTCTTGTATTCCGGCGACGATTTTTTGTAGAACAGCGAGGTGAAGAAAAACCAGGCCATCGAGACGGCGATCACTCCGAACGCCGTGGCGATGAGGAAAGTTTGCGTGGCTTCTTCCGGCTTGAGCGGAGCGGACATTCCCGGAATCCAACTCACCAAGTCCGAAACGACCGGCAACTTCAAATGGAGATGGGATTCGATCCAGATTTGGATCTTGATCACCAGCTTGGTGGAAGTCGGATCCAACACGGCCTGGGCTTTCACCAAAAACATGATGGCAAACGAGGTGAGCAATCCCACCAGCGCCGTGCCCCAGCCGGACCAGGGCGGCGTGCGTTTGTAAAAAAGCCCGAGGCACATCGGCACCGCCAGCGGCAGCCACAATCCGACGCCCAACTGGTTCAAGAAGTCAAACAACCCCGCCGTCCGCTGCTGGCTGATGATCAGCCCCATCTTGATGATCACGAAACCGAAGCCGGCTGTACAGCATTTGCTGATGATCAGCAGTTTTTTCTCCGAGCATTGCGGATTGATCACGGGCAGATAAAAATTCCGCACCAGAATGCCCACGCCCTGATTCACGCTGGCGTCCAGACTGGAAAGCGTCGCACCGAAAATGCCGGCGATCAGCAACCCCAGCATTCCCGCCGGCAGGACATCGTGCGCCGTCACCAGAAAAGCGCCTTCATCCGGATGACTGAGCGTCGGCAAAATATTTCCCAGGCCGCCGGGATGCATCACCGCCGCCACCATCGGCGGCAGAATCCACAGCAACGGCCCGATGATCGTGCCGAGCAACGGGAACAGCGCCATCTTCCGGGCGTGCGAATCGCTCCGCGCCATCAGATACTTCGCCGACATTTCCATGGAGTTCTGGGCGAAGATGGTGTTGAACATCAGGGCCAGGAACCACAGCGTGATGAATTCCGGCCGCGCGAATTCACCCCAGTGGAAATTGGCGGCCGGCACTTTTGCCACCAGCCCGGAGAAACCGCCCACCGCCGGCTGATATACCGCAAACGCCGAGATCACCAGCGTCACCGTCACCACCAAAAACATCTGCACGAAATCGCTCGCCGCCACGCCAAACGCGCCGCCGACGAGCGACACAAACGTCACCATGCATCCCAAAACCACAATCACGGTGGAGAGTTCGACCCCAAACGCGCCGGACATGAACACGCCCACCGTGTTCAACGCCACCCCGCCAAAGAACATCAGGAACGGCAGCCGGATCCACGTCACGAACTGCTGCGTCGTCGCGCCATAGCGCGCGCGAATCGCCTCCATCGGCGTCACCGTCCGCATTCGCCGGAACCGGTAACAGGTGAACGCCAGCATCACTGCAAACGCCGCGATGCTGGACCAATACAGGAGCAGCGTATAAAGGCCGTTGTGGTAAATTTTTCCCGCCGCGCCGGTGAAGGTCCATGCGCTGAAGCTCGCCATCCACGCCGACACGCCGGCCATCCACCATGGCATGATGCCGCCGCCGCGGAAATAATCCGACGTGTTTTTGTTCCGCCACGAAAACACCACGCCGACGGTGACGACGAAGACGAAGTAGAAGATGATGCTGATGTAGTCGAATATTGAGATCATTGTTTTGCTTTGGAATCATGTTTCTCCAGCAGAACAGTCCGAACCATCAGTGCCAGGACCGGACTCGAATAGAAACCGGAAAACTTGTCGCGCCCCACGCCCGCACCGTCAACGTGCGCGATGAAAAAACCGTAAGCCCCGCACATCCTATCAATCCACGGATACGCGCCCGCCCAGCTCGGACTGCTGATCAATACCGCCTGACTTTGCACATTTATTTCCTCTCTCCATTCGCCCAGGCCGTAAATGCTGGTGTGTTTTGCTCCGCGAACCCGTTCGACAAACTCGCCAGCTTTCACCAGCGCGCCGCGCACCTGATCCGATTGCATTTCACGGGTGGATTTTTCAGAAAGAATTTGTTTACCATTGAAAACTCCATCACTGGCGATCATTTTCAAAAATTTGGCGTAGTCGCGCAACGTGCTGCGCGCCCCGCCGCCGAGCATCGGACTGTGACCGCCGCCAGCATCCACCGGGATGAAATGCGTGTTGGTCATGCGCAGCGGGTGCGCAATTCTTGCTTGAAACAGAGTCTCCCAATCTTTGCCGCCAGCGACCTCGGCCATGCGGCCGGCCACCTGCATCGCCAGACCGCCGTAATCGAAATGTTCGCCCGGTTGGAATTTCAGCGGCAGCGGCAAGAGGTGCGCGACGGATTCGGTCAAAGTCTGGTAGCGGTCAACCGGTTTGTCGGCGGGCTGATAGGGCTCATACCCTGATGTGTGCGAGAGCAACTGCCGGAGCGTGGCTTGGTCTTTCGGATCGTTCTTAAATTCCGGCAACCACTTGGATGGATGGTCTTCCAGGGACAGTTTTCCTTCGTCCACCAAAGTCATGATCGTCGCCGCCGCCAGCCATTTGCCGGATGATGCAATGAAAACGACTTGGTCCGGTGCGAAGTTTCCGAAGCAGCGCTCCAAAATAATTTGATCATCCTTCGCCGCCAGCAATCCGCATCCGGAATAATAATTCTTGTCCACCCAGCTTTGGACGAGATTCGTGACAACGGAAAAATCCGGTGCTGATTCAGCGCGGGCAAACGGGGCAAGCACCAGCCACCCAAACACGAGCACCCGCAGGCAGAAATGGCGGCAATGATGGCTGAAAAGTGGCGTCTGATTTCCCATGACTCAAGGATTCGTAGGACGATAATCGAAATAATCAAAGTCGGCGTGCCGCTTCGCGCCGCTGACATCCTGGGCGCACAACCCGACCATCGAGCCGGTGAAATGCAGGCCCGCGCCGTAGTCGTCGGAGAGCTTTGAAGCATCCAAAACCGGCCCGATGCCCTGCCAGCTTTTCCCATCCGGGGACGCACTGAATTGAAGCTTTTGAAAATCCACTTCGGCGCGCAGAAAAATTTGCTTCCAGTCATTCACGACCAGGTCCGCGGCGGAAAGTTCGTCGTAACTGCCGTCGTCCGTGAGTGCGATGCCGAGAATTTTCCCGCGTGATTCATCGCGCGTGGCGCGGAGATAAAAATGCGTCCGCGTGTCGTAATAACAGATCAAACCGGCGCTTTGCATGAAATTTTCCGTAACAAATTCGAGACAGGTTTCGGCGGTGTATTTGAAATGTTGAACCCGCCGCGCCACCAGGCTTTGATCGAACAACGAATGCTGCGAATCGCGCCCCCGTAAGCGCAGCCAGCCGCGCCGTTCCGTGAGCGAGAGCCACGATTCATCCGCCGGCACGCGCAGCGAACTCCAATGCACATCAAGTGCGGGCGAGTCGAATTCGTCGCGCATTCGTCGCGGTGGCGTCTTGGGCTGCGCCAGCCCTCCGCTGCCTTCGGATGGCCCGGTGCGCGCGGAAAGCGCCAGAGGGCTGGCGCAGGCCAAAACCTGGCGGTCGGCCGGGAGCGCCACGGTCAATTGCGGCTTCGTCCCGCCCGTAACTAATCGCAGCCATCCTTCACGCCACTCAACCCGTTGCAGGCAGGTTTCGCGCCCTAACACGCAGCGATCTCCCGCATGAGCGTCGGCGCTGGCTGATTGGTCGGGCGAAGTTGAATTTCGCGCGGTGCCCGTCTTGAGCGGGCGGCTCGCGAGATGCGCGAGATACCATTCGCCGGCGGGCGTTTCGACAAGTTCACCGTGACCGGCCTTTTGCAAAGGCAACGACACGTCGTCACGTGAAGTGAGAACGGAATTTTGCGAATCAAGTTCGTAAGGACCAGGAATGTTTTTGGAACGCGCCATTGAAATGCCATGGTTCCAGCCCGTGCCTCCTTCGGCGAGCATCAGGTAATACCAGCCGTCGCGTTTGTAAATGTTCGGCCCTTCGGTGAGGATGCGGTTCTTCTCCAGAATTCTTGTCATCGGCCCGACGAGTTTCCGTTGTGGATGACTGTATTCTTGAACGACGATGCCGGCGAAACGGTAGCGGCCTTTGCGAAAATCCCAGATCACGTTCACGAGCCATTTGCGCCCGTCATCGTCGTGAAACAGCGAGGGATCAAAGCCGACAGAATTCAACGTGACCGGCTCTGACCACGGACCAAGAATATTTTTCGCCGTCGTCAGATAGATTCCAATGTCCTTAAATGGCCGACCCATGCCGGTGTTGCGGAGATTCGTGTAGATGAGCCAGAATTGTCCGTCCGCATAACTCAACGAAGGCGCCCACACGCCGGCGGAATCAGCGATGCCGCGCAAATCGAGCTGCGACTTGCGCGTGAGCGCATGGCCGATGAGCCGCCAGTTCACCAGGTCGCGCGAGTGATGAATCGGCACGCCGGGAAACCATTCGAACGTCGAGTTGGCGATGTAATAATCATCGCCGACGCGACAAATGCTCGGGTCGGGATGAAAGCCGGGCAAAATGGGATTTTGAATTCTTGCCATGATATCAGTTCGTTTTCGCCGCCCAATGCAGGGCGTTCAACAAGAGCTTTTGAAACGACGGATGCAGCCAGACTGTTTCGTTGTGGCCTGGCGTCAGGACGCAAACCCGACCCTCGCCGTGCGTGCGGGCCCAACCCGCCGGCTGCACACCGTGTTCTGAACGGGAATGTAGAAATACGTCGGCGTGGGCATCATTCATCGCCATGAAATAATGCTCGTCGCTCAACGTGAACGGGGCAACGCCAGTCGTGATCGGATGGCTACACTTGGGCAACACGGTTACGGCGCACTGATCAGGATGACGCACAAACGCGCCGCCGATCAATTCGTGCATGGCCGGAAGTTTTTCGTAGCGTGAAGTGCCGGCATGAACCACGACCAGACCGTTGCCGCGCTGCACAAAATCGGGAAAGGCCGACTGCGAATCCAGCGTGAGCCACGGACTCTCGACGGTCAAGGAAGCGAGGTTGGCCTTGGCCAGCACGACGACGGAGAATTTCGCCATCATTTCCGCCGACCATTTTGCGGCGTCATCAACAAATTCATAGTCGAAGCCACAGTCCTCCAGCGCGCCGAGTCCGCGCCGGACTGTTTCAGCGGGATGCCAGCAGTCGCCACAAAGCACGAGGGCGCGCACGCTCATGGGTTTTTCGCCTCCGCGTCCGCCGTGGATTCCTGCCGCAAAACTTTCCCGTCCTTGCTCTCCACGATTTGCGCGCTGATAGTTTTCCCGTCGCCGGTGAAATTGTGAAGCTGGATTTCCTGCACGCGCCCATCGGCCAATTCCACGCGCAGCGAATCCGGGCCGGTCGCCACGGCGGATTTCACCATCGGTTTGTCTTCGTAAGGCTCGATGACGGTGAGGAAGCGGGCTTCCGTTCCGTCGGCGGCACGCACCGCATAAACCTTACGGCGCTGCGTCTCGTCGCCCATTGGGAAATCGCCGCCAAGCGTGGCCTTGAAGCGGACTGCGTTCACGCCGGACAAATCCACGCGCACGAAAGCCTGCTCATCGTTTTTGACCGGCTGCGCGGGCGTGGCGGATTTGTATTCGTTGCCGACGATCTTGATTGGGCCGCCGAAGTAATCCTTCCCCTGCTCTTTCGGCTGTTCAATGTTCTCGTATTTCAACGGCAGTTCGCTCAACGGAATTTCTTTCCCGTCCTTCGTCACAACGCGCGCGTTCGCCCAGAACAACGTCGGCTTCTTGGAAAGTTCCGTGCGCGTCTCCAACTCAAGCTGCTTCACGCCGTCGAGCGGCACGTCAATATCCGCAGAGCCGAGAATCCACGCGCCGAATTTTCCTTCCGTCAAAACTTTGCCATCGCCACGCACGGTGTAGAACAGCCGCTTCTCCACCGGATGAAACTCCGGCGCGGTCGCGATCATGGTCTCCTGCTTCGGCGGCCACAGCGAATGCACGTCCGTCTTCAGCACGCCGTCCTCATTTCCCAACGTGCGCGAGGCTTCGTTGTCCGCACCCGGTCCGAAGCGCATCTCGAAGCGGCTCACCGCCGGTGCGGCCGTTTCATACCAGTCGCAATCGGTCACGAACTGCGCGCTGCCGACTGGATTCGCGTCCCACTGCGCATCGTGGCGCAAGAATTTCTTCTGCGGCGCTTCGAGGCCTTGAAAATCCTTCATGTGATAGAGGCATTCAAACGTGTGAGCGTTCGTGCCTTTCACCCAGTCGGCGATGACGATGTAATCGTCCGTCACAATCATCGCCCGGCGCTGCTTGATTTTCTCCGTGAATTCTGTAAGCGTGCCATAGCCGGGCGCATCGCTCGGAACCGGCACGCTGCGGCCTTCGCGCCAGCATTTCTCGGCAAAGGTTTTCACCGGCACATAATCATAGACCATGCCGCCGTAGGGCGGATTGCTCCAACGCGCGTCCGTCTCCACGACCGTCGCCTGCATTACGCTGCCGCTGTGGAATAGCAGCCGCTCGCCGGGCGACGCCTCCTGCATCTTGCGGTCCACCACGACCATGTTGTGGTTGAGCGAAACCTGGCAGAAAAATTTATACATAAACGGCTCATAGACCCAGAACACCGACTCCGGATTCCAAAAGCTGCGGCCGTAGCGCATGATGGAAAGCAAGTCGGTGCGGTCGAAATGTCCGTGTGCCCAGCCATGCGTGCCGTAGTGGAGCGCGGCCTGAATCTGCTCGCGCACGGGACGGTTCGTCGTCTGCGAACGCAGCATCGCGAGACCGACGTTGTCCGCGAACGCGCTGTCGGCATAGCGCGACGGCGTTTGCTCCGGCAGTTCGAGGCCGTAAAGCAAATCGCGTTTGCCGCCGCCGTTCTTGATGACCGCCGCGTAGGCCGGGTCGCGATAAACGTAGTAGGCCAGTTCAAACGGCGCGCCGCCGATCTCCGTGCGCGTGCCACCGATGATGTTTTCTGTTGAGTCGTTCACCCCGATCATCACGCTGCGATAGTCGAGGAACGGCAGCAGACTGTCCCACATCATGCGGATGTCGCGATACGGTTTGCGATTCGGGCCATAGATGTTCGACTCCATGCCGAACGGCTTGCGCCGCTCCTCCGCCGTGCCGCCGACCGCCGTGCCACCGCTCAACTCGGACGCCAGCCCGACGCGCGGTGAGTAGCTCGCGGGAACTTTCATGTCGCGGAAGTTGATGCCGAACGGTTCGTAAGCCAGCGCCACCTGCGTGAACTCGCTCGTGACCCAGGTGTTGTAACTGACGGAACATTCGTTCCACCAACCGTCGTCCATCACGCCCTTGCCGAGCTGGTCAACGATGCCGGAAGGGCCGGAAAACCAGCGCTCCGCCTCGGCCAGATCGCCGAGCACCAGCGCGCAATAAAACCCACCGATGACTTCCGAGACGTTCCAGTTGTTGATCGGGCCGTAGTCGTTCGCGCGGCGCAGCGTTTCAAAGAAAACACGAAACATTTTTTCCATCTGCGTCTTGTCCGCGTCGGAAAAAACTCCCGCCGGCAGCGCCATGTCGTAAGCCTTGGCAAGGTGCTGGAAATAATGCCCCTCTTGCACGAGCGACTGATTGCACGCGCGCAACGTGGCGGGATAACCCTTGGCCGGGTCGGAAAGCCGCCTCAAATACAGCGCAATTTTCTCGGCGAACTTTGTGTCACCGGTGATCTGATACGCGTAGCCGCTGGCCATCAAGTCGTTCTCCGTCGTCGTCGCGAACACATACGGACCGTAAGTGTCGTCGGGCGCTTTGGCTGGGTCGACGACTTCTGGAACCTTCCAATCCGTCGCCTTCTTGATGAACTCATCCGCCTTTTCCTTCGCCCACGGGTATTTCGCAATGCGGTCGCGCACCTCCAGCCAGCGCGCGGCGTTGTGCAGGATGAACGGATTCGGCACCCGGCTGGTCGTGATAAAGTTCAACTGGCTGGCATTGGCCGCGTCGCCGTTGGCGATGGCCTGCAACACCTGCGTCTCGTGACCGCCCGACGGCACGCGGTTGGAAATTTTCACGCGCACCTTCACGCTGCGCGACTCTCCTGGCGCGAGCTGAAGCGAACCTGGCTCAACGCCCGCCGTCATTTCCTCCCAGCCATACTTCACGAATGACAGCGCGACGGATTGCTCCACGCCCGTGCAATTGCCCACGGTGACGGCGTATTCCACACTGCCGTTCTGCGCCGCGCTTTTGCCGCGAATCTCCGCCGCCAACGACACGACCGGCGCTTTCACCACACGCGCATTTCGCAGTTGAAGCTTCGCTGCCTTCCCATCCACCGACTTCGCCGCGACCTTGAACTCCTTGACGTATTTCAGAAACCCGAAGTTCGCCTGCTCGAAATCAAACGCCGACCACGGCAGCGTGATCATGTGCCACCCCTGGCCACTCACGCGCACTGTGCCACTGCTGGGCGTTTCAGACACGTCAACACTACGCTCCGCGCAAAGAATCGTCGCCATCAGTTCGACCTCGCTCGCATCCGGCAGATTCACCTCGAACTGCATGCTGTAAAAGTTCTGCCACTCGGCGGCGCTGTCGTTCAGCACGCGGAAGCCGTGCTTGTATTGGCCGCGCGGACCGTCCGGCTCGCGCAGCGTCGTTTCGCCGGAAAAGTCCACCACCGCGCCGGCTTTTAACCCGCCGACGGGCAACGTCAAAGGCGTGGGTTGTGCCGCGCTGAAAAAGGCATGACGAGGACAACGATGAACTGGCAAAGGCGTTGCATGGTTAAAGTGATTTCTTGAATGTTGTCAGAAACCAATCGGCAGTTAAATGTTTTGGTGGGTTTCCCTGTAAACCCAACGGCCGGCTGTATTTCTAAGTGAGCATGTGAAACCAAACTTCACAACACTGGTTTCATTACTCCGCTGCGCTCATCGTGCAATTGCGCCGTGTCCAATCCGTCCAGCACCAGCACGCCTTGCAGCGAGGAGATCAAATCCGCCTTGCTCCACGACCAGACGATTTCGCCGGCGGAATTGAATTCCAACAACTGCACGCCGGAATTGCCGAAGCCCGGTCCGTGCCCCTGCCAGTTCGCCAGCACGATGTTGCCATTCGGCAGTAGTTGACACATGGCGTTGAAAAACGGACGGACTTTTTCCGGGACGGATTCCTTGCCACCAAACTTGCGGATGAATTTTCCTGCCGGATCAAGTTCCACCACAAACGCGCCGTAGCCCGCCGTGACCAGCAGATTTCCACTCGGCAGCCGCAGCGCTTTCCAGGCGTGATAAAATCTTTCCACCGGAAATTCGCGCAGATATTTGCCGTCGCGCGAGCCTTCGCGAATGCAGTCGTTGCACGACATGAGATACGTCCCCTGCTCCGTCTGCCTGATGAGCCGCACATAATCGTCGGGGAAAATAGTGCGGTGAACTTCCTGGTCATTCGGGTCGAGTTCCACCACTACGACGCCTTTCACACTCGTAGGACAGTGCGTCTCGCCTGTCTCCATTTTTTCTTTTTGGTCTTTTGAGTTTGAGACAGGCGGGACGCGCTGTCCTACTAAACCAGCGATGTCCACGCCGACGATGATCGTGTGGCCGTCCGGCTGCCGCCGCACCGCCGTCACGCCTTCGAGCGCGTTGAATTCCTTCGCGATTCTTCCCATCGTGAGGTCAAATTCCGTGTAGCCGTGGTGATGCCCAATGAGAATTTTGTTCCCGCCGATCAACTGCATGTCGCGCGCCGCCGGCTGGCCGATGGGCACAATCCAGTTCTTCGACTGGTCACGCTCATTGATGTGCAGCAGCGTCGCGTGCCCCCTCGTCAATCGCGATGAATTCGTGCTGAATCATAAAATTATTGGCACGCGAATGGCGGGCAAACGAATGGAAACATGAAACGATTCGTTCTCAGCCACTGCCTTGTTCGTGTGCCCTACATTCGTGTGCCACGATTATCCCCCAACCAGAGCACGACGGTCGAACGCGGGCCGACTTTCAGCGGCGCGTCAAATTTAATCGTTTTGCCGGACACGAGTTCTTTTGCTTCGGAGATTCCGGCGGGCGGTTTCAGTTCAAAGGTTTTGTCCGTCGTCATGTTCATTCCGATCAAATAATTTCCGTAGTGCAGCGTGTAAAAATCCGCCTTGCCCGCATACACGTTTTCATCGCCGGGACGGAACTTGACGCCAGCGGGCACCTTTGCGATGGGCAGTTTTTCACCCGCGGAGGCGGAGTGCATTTCGACGGGGAATTTAGGTCCGCCGTTGGCAAAACCAAAATTGATGTAGTCCGGCCGCGCGTAAACTTGTCCGCCCGGCTCAAATTGCGCGTCCTCTTGCACGACGGCAATGCGGTCCACCGTCGGCATGGTAAAATGGACGCGTGCCAGAAAATTCACCGCGTTGCGGGCGCGCCAGTAGAGCGAAGCGTAAAACATTTCAGCGCCGTTTTTAATCGCCACCACGCCATCCTCCGCGTCGCTGAAAACGAAATCCGGCTGGCCGGAAGACATCGGCAAGCGCCTCGCGCTCGGCGGCTGCGCTTTGAGCAGTTCATAATTATCCGGCACGTCCAACAGGCCGGCGGTGACGCGCAAATTGCCACTCTGTTTCATCTGCCGTTCAAGCGAAATGAAAAATTGTCCGTCGTCGAACATCTGCTGCGCGTGGCCGACGGCGTCCGCGTCGAGCGTGGCGGCGGCGGCATAGAGCGGCGAGGCATCCCACGTCACGCGCTCACCGTAGGCCACATCGCCGGGATAATGCGAGCCATCGCGCCAGCCGACCACAGCTTCAATCCGCATGGCGCGAAAACCATCCTCATCCACGGCGGGATAACGGAACACCGCGCGGGCATTGGCGATTTTCTCCAGTTGCGATTTGATTTTTTCATCGCCGGGCTGGCCGGGCGCGGGACGCGTGGCGTCGTAGATTGAAGTCACCCAGTCGAGCACTTCACCGTAGTAACCGACATAGCCAAGCCCCTTCGTCAGATGTTTTGCGGTGAGCTGCCAGTAGTTCGTGCCGACACCCCAGCTTGGCCGGTCATCGCTGTCACGCCACGATTCCAACGCGACGGCCTCGTAAAGATAGCGGCGGACTTCGGCCTCCGGGAGCGCATTTGTCGGGTCAACCACTGCAAGGCCGCGATTGGACAAATAAATTTCCATGTCCGTGATCATCGTCTGGTTCGTGTAAAGCCGGCGTTGATGCCGGTGCCAGTCGCGCCCGGCCACGAGCAGTTCGGACCACGCCGCGCGTCGGGAGATCTTTTTGCCGCCGCCGTCGAGCGGTTCGTCCAGCGATGGTTTGATCTGTTCACCGAGCAGCGAAATCGCGTGTCCTGCCGGGCCAAATTCAAACCAGCCGGGATTCGGCGTGACGGGATCATTGTGGGCGAGTTCGGGATTTTCTCGATACGCGGCGAAGAGCGCATCCATGCCCTTCACGACTAGCGCGATGACTTTTGGATTTTGAAAAGCTGGCGTCCACTTCACAGAATACGCCCGCGCCAGAAACTCGATTTGCATTTCATTCAGGGGCTTCGTGGATTTGAGCAGGTTGTTGATTTCGCCATTCACGCGCGCCTTGAGTTGGTCCAGGACTTCCGGGCCGGGCGATGTGCGCACCGACGGATTTTGCGGCGCCGCACCCAGCTTTTCACCAACAGGCGGCACAAACGCTCCGTCCGTGTGCGTGTAAAATTTGTAGATGCCACGTGTCGGCGAAGTCATCGGCTTTTGAAATTTGTCAAACGTATTGCCGTAGGGCCATGTCGGGCCGCTGCTTCGGATTTCAAAATTCAAATTCGTCCGATCTTGTGTCATCGCCAGCGGCAAAGGCGCGGTGTTGTAAAAAAAACGTCCAGGAAACGCCGCGCCTGCGCCGCCGATGTCGAGGAGGTCAATGTCGCCGAGATGCCGGTAGCCGACCTGTTTGCCCTCGCAAAAAAGAATGAGCTGGTTTTGAGTCGCGTCCGAACCCCAGAGTCGCACCGTTGCGTAAGTTTGCCGCACCGGGTCAACCGCCAGCGTGAACGCCAGCCGTCCGCCATCCCAAGACGGCTCGCCCGCCGGCCGCAAAATCCGTGCGGACTCGCCCAGGCGGTTGGTCGTCAGTTCGCTGTGCGTCGCCTTCAGTCCGTGACTGGCTTCGGAAGTGGCATCGCCAAATACAAGGTTGTCGAGCGGAGTGAGGACTTCCACCGCAAACAGTTTTCCGGGCGCGGCGGCAAATAGAATCGCCGCAAGCATTGCTGGAGACAAATTTGATTTCATGGTCTGGCAGACGGAACTCGATTTATTTGGTTAAGAAAAATTCCTGCGTGACCGGCACGGCGGTTTTCAATTTCGGTTCCGCCGCACGGCCCAACTGCCATGCGACCACGGTGACCTTCACGGGAAATTTTGCGCGCGGTGGAATAGGGGTGAACCGCAACGTGTCGCCATCCACTTTCGCCGGCCCTTCGCGGATGTAAAAACAAACTGGCCGGCCGGAATTTGAAGTCGCCTGTAGCTTTAGTTTGTCAGTCCCAATTTTCTGGTCGGGAATTTTTTCAAAAGTGATGCGCTGCTCCGCGCCATCATTGAACGCCGGCAGTTTCAGCAGCGCCTGCTGCACCGCGCTTTTGTATTTCGCGTCGCCCGGATGCCCGGCCAATAGCCAGAGGTCGGAATTACGCCGGTCGGTGGTGGAACAAATCCGGTCGAACTGGACCCGAAAAGCGTCGTCGCTGATTTTCACTACCGGCCCGCTGATGCGGGAAATGGTTGTCGCGCCGCCGGTCGCGTGGCCGAGCGGTGAACCGGCAGGCAGACCGGTCCAGCGCGTCGTGTTTGGCGAACCGCCGTCCACGGAATCGAGAAACGTCGTGGCCAGATGGAACGTCACGCCGTCGGCTTCAGGCTCGAATTTCAAGTTCACCTGTGGATGCGTCGCGGTTTGCGGGACAATTTTTCGATCCTGCACAAAGCCGAGCAGTTGCGGTCGCTTGCAGCATTGGCTCTCGTTGAATTTCTCGGTGAGCCGCGCCATTTCATGATCGAATGCCCAGAACGCCTCGCTGGTTTCGCCCTTGAATTTAGCGAACGGAGCGGCAGTCGCATGCGCTTTTTCATTTTTGCGCCAGCGCTCCACCAGCCAGCCGGCGCGCGGATCAACCGGCTTTAACTTGTAGGAGACGACGTGAGGAGTCTCTAACCTAATTTCAGTTTGAGACTCGTCACCTCGTCTCCTACCAGAATCAACGGGCAGCCGCGCCTCGGCGGATTTACGGATGAACAGCGCGAGAAATTTCACCAGGTCGTCTGAGTAATCAAAATGCCCGCGCCCCGGCTCGGCGAGCACCGCGATCGGTGCCGCCGGCTGCATGGCGCGAAATTTGATTGCCGGCGCGAGGCGCTCTTCCATCCATTCGTATTCTCCCATGACCATCAGGGCGGGAATACCGTCAATAGTGCGTCCGCCCCAATCAAGGTTCGGCCGGCCATTGCCGGTGAGCGGGGTCTGCGATGCGTCGCCGTGGACGGACAAAATCGCCAGCGTGCGTTCTGGATTCCACGCGGCAAAATTCCACGGATAACTCGCCATCGCCGAATGGCCGATGGGAACAATGGGCGCAAATTCCAGTTCATCGAAGCCGGATTCATCGGCGAACTGCTTCAGCAACGTCGCGAAATTTTTGTTGGCCGCGTCGTTGTTCGTCGCGTTCTGCCAGGTGTCGAACGGCGGCGCGACGAAAATTTCCGCAATGCCCAGCCGCACCATTTCCCGGCGAAAATCGGGATGCTGTAAAATCCCCTCCTCAACCATGTTGTTCTGCCCGACGATGACAGCGCGAACTTGCCGGCAATCCGGTGGCAGCCAGAGAAAGGCGCGGCCAGCGCCCACCGGCACGGACCATTGCCACTCGGCCCCGGCCCGCGCCAGGAGACACGCGCTCCAGACCAACCATGCGATCAAATATGATTTCCGTTTCAAGGGTTGCAAGTCAGTCACTATGCGCAAACCGGTCGCCCAACGCAAAGACCGTAAAGGTTTCCCTGTAAACCTGACCGGTTTTGCGGATGGACCAACCGGTGCCCTGGCCGCGCGCGCCCAGATTGTGGCAAGGCCGAGGGAACAGCGAACGACGTCCGGCTGGAAGCGGTAGTTGGCGGACGGTTTAAATTTGCCTGTCGTCGTGGCGCGGACCCGGCGGTCGTCAAAAGCAAATGTCCGTCTCTTCGTGCCGGCCTCGGCGGCAGGACTTTCTGGTTGAACACGGCAATCATCCGGCCATCCCGCTTCACGGCGAGCGGAGGCGGTAGAAACGGCGAGGATAATTCGTCCACTGCGAATCGCTGAAATAGGACGAGCCGCCGGTGAGTGTGTTGGTTCCCACCGGAGTCCAGATGCGATGGGTCAGGTTCGTGCAAGCCTCTACTACCACACTCATGCCGCTGGCCCAGTTGATATTGAATCCAAATTGATTCGTCTTCACGCCGTAGCTGCCATCGCCGGACTGCACCTGCGGCCGCCATAACGCGGTTGGCCGTCCGCCAAAGGTTTGTCCCCAACCCGTGGTCCCCGGCAAGTAATAGGCAGTCACATTGTTGTCATTGTCGAATATGGACCAACTGACACTTGGGGCGTTGCCCAGGAAATAAACTCCCGTCAGGTTGGTGCAGTTGTTAAACATTCCGTTTTCAAGGCTCGTGACGCCATTGGGGAGTGTGACGTTGGTCAGGCGGCTACATTGATTGAACGCAGCAGCACTGATATTTGTGACACTGTCGGGAACAGTGTAGCTCCCACCTTTTCCGCCCGGAAATTGGAGGAGCGAGGTCTGGGCCTTGTTGAACATGACCCCATCCACACTGCTGTAAACTGGATTGTTTGTATCCACCATGATAGCGGTCAGGCTGGAGCAGTATGCGAACGTCCAGGTTCCGATATTGTTGATTGTGTTGCCAATCGTGATGCTGGTCAGGCCGGGGCAAAGGAAGAAAGCATTGTTTCCAAAACTGGTGACGCTGTTGGGAACGGTATAGTTTCCGGCCTTGCCTGCAGGACATTGGAGAAGCGTGCTCTGAGACTTGTTGAACAAGACGCCATCAAAACTGCTAAAGACGGGATTGTTTGTATCTACTGTTATCGCCATTAGACTGACACAATTATAAAATGCCAAGCCTCCAATGTTGGTGATGCCGTTGCCAATCATGACGCTGGTCAGGCTGGTGCAGTCAGAGAACGCCGAATTCCCAATGTTGATGACACTGTCGGGAATTGTGACGCCAACCAGACTGCTGCAGCCTAGGAACGAGTAATCCCCAACGGTGGTGACGCTGTTTCCGATCATGACGCGAATCAGATTTGTGCAATTTCGGAATGCCAAAGATCCGATTTCATTTACGCCGTTGCCGATTGTGACGTTGGTCAGGCTGTAACAGTATTGAAAAGACCGCAATCCAATGCCGGTAATGCTGTCTGGAATGGCGACGCTAGTCAGGCCGCTGTATTCAAACATTTCACTTTGAATGCCTTTAAGACCATCACCAAGTCTGACATTGGCCAGGCTGGTGCAGTAAGCGAACGTTGCGTAACCGAGACGTTCGACGCTGTCGGGGATCGTGACACTGGTCAGTTTGGCGCAGCCGTAGAATGCGTTTTCTCCGATGTCGCTGACATGGTTGCCAATTGTGATGCTGGCCAAATTGATGCACCCAAAGAACGCCATATCCCCAATGTTGGTAACGCCGTCGGCGATAGCGATGTTGATCAGATTAGTGCATTGATAAAACGCATATCTTCCAATGGTAATGACGCTGTTGCCCATCGTAACACAGGTCAAGTTGGTGCAATTATTGAATGCCCCGTCCCCGATACCGGTAACCGGCAAACTATTGATCGTATCCGGGACGGTCAACGCGCCGTCGGAACCGGTGTAGCTCGTGATGGTGATCGTGCCATTATTGGTTACGTAAGTGTATTGGGCCTCCCCCACAACCGGGAAGGCCAAGAGCAGCAGTGGCAGCAATCTTGCAGCCCTGACAATTTTCAAACATACGATCATTGTTTTCAGACCGGCGTTTCGTGTAATGTTGGTTCGGGTTGTCATAACTTTCCTTTCCGGCGAACGAGGCGCGGGCATAAACATGGGCCGGTGCCAGGCGCAACCGGGAACAGTTCCACTCTCCAAAAAAGTTGCACCGTGCCGAGTTTCTGGATCAAACCTTTCACAGCACTATCCATTTGCTCACCATTCCCGCATTCCGTCAATCCACACTTTTGGCCCGTGGGCAGGCAAATTACGGTGATTGCAAGCGGTCCTTTCGGCGGCGGATTTTCCGAAGGTTTCCCCTGCCGTTGGCTTCCGCTGAACTGGCGAATTCAATCCCATTGGCGGAATCAAACCGGGCGATGCCAGGGTCATAAGGAACACCGGTTTTAAAGATTATTTGCATTTAAGGATAGAGAATCACGGCCGCGCGAAATAAAATTGATTCTTATGCCACGCTCGCCGAACATCTGCCGACCACAACAATAAAATTGCCGCGCAAAAACTTTAATCAAAAAAATATGAATGCGATTGCTGAAGAAAAATTGCCGACGACGCCCACCGGGCTGACCACCCTGCCCTCCGACGACGTCCGCCAGATCATGTGGCGGTTCACCGAACGATACGAACTGCACATGCTGGTGCAGGCGGCGCGCGGCGTCGCGCGCGGACCGGTCGCGCGCCTCGTGGCGGCGGGCGGCCGCAATTCGCACGAATGGACGGTGGAAAAAAACAGCCTGCTCCAGCACTACGACGAGAGCGGCATCACCGCCGCGTCGCTGGAACCCGAACAAGGCGGCTACATTGCCGGGCCGAAAAACCTGGCGCTGGCGCTGCTCGCGTTTGAACTCGCGTGGGTGGACGCCGGCGCGGCCACGGGCAGCCTCGCCAGCAACCTCGGCCTCGCGCCAATCCACGAACGCGGCACGCCGGAGCAGCGCGATAAATATGTCAGTGGTGCCGCGCCGCTCAAGCCCGGCGAAACGCGCAGGCAAGTCCGCGCGGCGTTCGCTCTGACGGAGCCGATTCCATTTGTCGGTGTCGAGACCGGTATGTTGGCGGGCAAGGTGCGCGTTGCGGAGTGGAAGAACGGCGACGAGCCGTTGCTGCAAGTGGGGAAGCGCGGACGCTTCATCACCAACATGGGTTTCGCCAACGTCGTCACGGCGGCGGTGGATTCGGATGACGCGAAAATTAAGGGCAGTTGCATGGTCATTTTGGAGGAAGGCGATCCTGGTGTCTGGGATCGTGGCACGCCGACGAAGAAACTCGTTCACCAGCTTTCCTCGACGAACGATCCCGTGTTCAATTTGAAAGTCCCCGCGAGCCGCATCGTCGGCGGCTACACGGTCAAGGACGGCGTCATCATTCCGAATTTTACGCACAGCGAAATCATTGAGGCCGTCTTCCGTCGCACGCGCGTGACGGTTGGCTTGATGACCGCCGCCAAACTGCTTTCCGCCGTCGAGCCGGTGATTCTTTACCAGCGCCGCCGTTTTCGCGGCGGCGAAGGCACGCCCGGCACACCGCGTTATGAACTTGGCATCCAGCAGAAGGAAGACGCGTTGCACCGCCTCGTGGACGTTTGGGCCACCGGCGAAGCCAGCGCCTCGCTCGGTTTCCATGCCGCGCGATTGTTCGACGAACTGGACCCGTTGGAAAAAGTGAAAGACCAATGGCTCGCCGACCATAACTTATCGGGCCGCGCCGCGCTCAAGGAAATGGCGAAGAAACAAGCTGACGCGATGGAACTGGTGAAGATCAATTCCCAGCCCGTCGGCGAACGCGATTTGACCCGTGCCGATGAATTGGAATCCGATCCCATTGTGAAATTTGCCGTCCTCGACTCGCTGGCCAATGTTTTCTGTCCCGCGTGCAAACTTTGGAACACCGGTCACGGCGCGAACATGATGCGCGAGGCCGTCAGCCTCATGGGCGGCTATGGCGTCACCGAAGATTGTCCCGGATTCCTCGGCCAGAAATGGATGGACGCGCAGCTCGAAGCGACTTACGAAGGCCCGGAGGCCGTGCAGCGCATACAGCTTTCCCTCACGATGACAAACGAGTTGTTCCTCGCGCAATTCAAGCAATGGATCGCCGAGATGCGCAAGCTGGCCGGCGAACGCCCCGGCACCGGCGCTTGCACGCTCGCGAGCGCGATGCAACTCTGGCTCTGGACGCTCAACCACATCCAGACTGCCGTGGATGCCGACGGCGTGAAGCTGTTCCACAAGACGCGCCAGGGTGTGACGTTCCCGCTGACCGATGCGCTGTGCTGGCTGCTGGCCGCGCGGCAGTTCATTCTCGACGTGGCGGAACTGGAAAAGACAGGCGCGGAAAATCCCACACTGGCCGATGGTCTGACCGGCACGGTGGATTTCTTCAACGACCTCGCCCATGTCCAGTGCGCCCGCGCCGCCGGCGAAATCAGCCGCATCACGTCGGAACTGGTTTTTGGCTACAACCGCCATCCCGCGTGGGACGAAACCAGTTGCCACGCCTGCTACTGCGCGGCGGAATTGGAATCGCTCGAAGGTTTGATTCCCGGCATGGAAGATTCGGCCCGCGCTTTTTCCGACGTGGCTGAAACTGGCGAGGAACATCCCTGCAAGGCCGGCCCGTGCGTGAAATTTTACGGACTGGAAAACTTCATCCGTTTGCGCGCCAAACTGGACGGCTGTCTCACCGGCTGCCGTCTCGCCAAAGATCGCGCCGCTGAATCGCTGACGAAAGTGATGACGCGCGAAGCATTGGATTATCCAGTTTAATTTAACAAGTTATTGGATCATGCCTAAAATTGTTTCATCAGGAAAATGCCGGCTCTGCGGCCAGCTTGTCGGCAAAGCGCAGATGTCCACGCACCTCAAGAAATGCCTCAAACGCAGTTCTGCCGTGCCCGCCCCAGGCGATAAAACCGCTCGCTGCTTCCATGTCATCGTCGGAGCGACATACGATCCGGGTTACTGGCTGCACCTGGAGTTGCCCGCTGAGGTCACGTTCAGCCGGTTGGACCGGGTGCTGCGCGACATCTGGCTCGAGTGTTGCGGGCACATGAGCGCCTTCCGCTTCCCCCGGAAGAGCGTCCGCCTCACGTCGCCGCTGGATTTTGCTCAACTGCTCACGCGGTCCGCACCCGGTTCCTTTGAGGACGAACTGGAAGATAAACAGCGAATCATGGGCGAGCGACTTGGCAAACGGCTTCATGCCGGTGAGAAATTCGATTACGAATACGATTTCGGCTCAACCACCAACCTTTCGCTTCGCGTATTGGATGACTATTACAGTTTGCAGCCAAAGCCGAAGATCCGCCTGCTGGCGCGCAACGAACCGCCGGACATTCCCTGCGCTCAGTGCGGTAAACCCGCCACGCAAGTCTGTGTCGAGTGTGAAGGAACTCCCCTGTGTGATTCCTGCGCCACCGAACATGAGTGTGGTGAAGAAATGCTCCTGCCCCTCCTCAACTCACCACGCGCCGGCGTGTGCGGCTACTGCGGTCCTTCGGTTGAACCATAACTTTGCGCTGCCTCAAGAAATGAGCGATCAAAGCTGTCAATCTGACGCTCTCCCAGTTGAACGCCCGCGCATGGACGTGGACATTGTCTGCGTCGGCTTCGGCCCGGCAACGGCGGGATTTCTTACCACGCTGTCCAAGCAACTCACCAACGCCGACGGCACGCCTGCCGTCGAAAGCGCGGCCATGCCTGGCATGCCGCCGCAAGTGTTGTGCTACGAGCGCGCGGACGACATCGGCTTCGGCGTGTCCGGCATCGTCACGCGGGCGCGGGCGTTGCGCGTGAGCTTTCCTGAAATTGACAAAGCCGGCATCCCGATGGCCGCGCTGGTTGGCGAGGAAAAGGTTCTTTACCTGCTCGATCCCGTCGGCGCAAGCCGCCGTTCCACCGCATTGCGCCTCGCGGATTCCCTGATTCGCGCGGCAAAATTTGCTTTGCCCGTCGAGAACTGCGCCTTGAATCTGCCGTGGACGCCGTCGTTTTTGCACAAGCACGACGGCATGATTCTCTCGATGGGCCAGTTCATGCAATGGGTCGGCGCGCAGGTGCAAAGCACCGGCACCGTCCAAATCTGGCCCGGCACGCCGGTGGCGGAAGTGTTGATTGAAAACGGCGACAGCACTACGGAGCGCGGACAGCCTTGTCCGCGAGTTTCACCCGGAGACGAAGCAACACGCGGACAAGGCTGTCCGCGCTCCAAAGTCATCGGCGTGCGCCTGCTCGATCAGGGCGTGGACAAAAAAGGCAATCCCTCAGACGGCTTCACGCCGGGCATGGACATCCACGCCGCGCTCACCGTCGTCGGCGACGGCCCGGTCGGCGCAATCGGCCAGCAGCTCGATGCGCAATTTGGTTTGCCGAATGGCAATCACACCCGCGACTGGGCCGTCGGCATGAAGTTCGTCGTGGATTTGCCGGCAGACACGCCGCTCAAGCCCGGCACGGTGCTGCACACGTTCGGTTATCCCGAGCCGGAGATTTTCGGCTTTCTTTACGTGCATCCCGACCGCGTCGCGTCGCTCGGCATTTTTGTGCCGTCGTGGTTCGACAGCCCGGCGCGCACGGCCTACCGCTATCTCCAGCACTGGATGCTGCATCCGTATCTCTGGCGCTATCTCAAGGGCGGCAAGCTCCGCTCGTGGGGCGCGAAGACGCTCGGCGAATCCGGCAAGCACGGCGAGCCGCACCTCACCGGCGACGGCTACGCGCGCATCGGCGAAGGCAGCGGCACCACGAACGTCCTGACCGGCTCCGGCGTGGACGAAGCCTGGGCCACCGGCACGCAACTCGCCGAGGCCGTCATCGAATTGCTCAAGGCCAAAAAGCCGTTCACCAGGCAAAACCTCGATGAAACCTACGTCAAACGCCGCCGCGCAAGCTGGGTGGAAGCCGAAGGCCGCGTCGCCGAAAAATCCCGCGACGGTTTTCAAAAAGGCGTCGCCACCGGCATGATCGGCATGGCACTTGCCGGTTTGACGAATGGAAAATTGTCGCTCGGCAGCACGCCGGTGCAGCCGTGGAAACGCATTCCGACGGTGGAAGATTATTTTGCCGGAAAAATTTCGCACGCAGAAATCGCGAAGCTCCGCGACGAATGCAAAACGAAAAATGTTTCGCTCCACGGCGCGCTGATGGACAAAGCCGGCTGGCCCGCGATTCCGTTCGACGGGCAATTGCTCGTGTCGCATCAGGACGCGCTGCTCATGGGCGGCAAGGTGCAGTCGCCGCACGGCTACGCCGACCACGTGGTTTTCCTGCATCCCGAACTCTGCGAGAAATGCGGCGCGCGGATTTGCATCGAGGCGTGCAGCGGCCAGGCCATCACGCCCGGCGAAAACGGCGTGCCCGCGTTTGACCGCGAGAAATGCGTCCACTGCGGCGCGTGCCTGTGGAACTGCTCGCAGGCGAACCCGGAAAATCCCGAGCGCATGAACATCGCCTTCCGCGCCGGCACCGGCGGATTGCACTCGGCGGAGAA
>ODAK010000448.1_pt1 | contig 47603 bp, 49 predicted proteins | sample 1539591 | NCBI WGS metagenome assembly ODAK01 (sample SAMEA3539303, study PRJEB22396) | soil metagenome | biome: tundra; feature: field; material: soil | place: USA | collected 2010-05 | depth 0.15 m
TGGTGGCGTTGGCCATGCCGCCGCCCTCGCACATGGTGAGGAGCCCGTAGCGGCCGTTGGTGCGCTCCAACTCGTTGAGCAGGGTGGCCATCAGCTTGGCGCCCGAGGCCCCCAGCGGGTGGCCGAGGGCGATGGCGCCACCGTTGACGTTGACCTTGTCGAGGTCGGCACCGAACTCCTTGGCCCAGGCCAGGGGTACCGAGGCGAAGGCCTCGTTGATCTCGACGATGTCGATGTCGTCGAGGGTCAGCTTGCCCCTCTCGAGGGCGGCCCGGGTGGCCGGAATCGGACCGGTCAGCATGGTGATGGGATCGCTGCCCACCACCGCGAAGCTGTGGAACCGGGCCCGGGGGGTGAGGCCGAGGGCCGCTGCCTTCTCCTCGCTCATGATGAGCACGCCGGAGGCGCCGTCGGTGATCTGCGACGAGTTGCCGGCCGTCACCTTGCCGTTCTCCTGACGGAAGGCCGGCTTCAGGTTGCCCAGCACCTCCACCGAGGAGTCGGGGCGGATGCCCTCGTCGGCGGTCACCAGCTCGTCGGTGTCGGCGCCGTCGTCACCCTTGACGGCCACCGGGATGATCTCCCGCTCGAACCGGCCTTCGGCCGTGGCCTGGGCGGCCAGGCGGTGGGAGCGGACCGAGAACTCGTCGAGGTCCTCGCGGCTGAGGCCCCACTGGTCGGCGATCAGCTCGGCACCCTCGCCCTGGCTGACCAGGCCGCCCCGCTCGGCGTAGCGGTTCATCATCCGGGGCCCGAAGGGGAACCCGAGGTCGCGGACGACCGACGCGCCCATCGGGGTGCGGGTCATGACCTCGACGCCGCCGGCGATGACCACGTCGTAGGCGCCGGCGATCACGCCCTGGGCACCGAAGTGGGCGGCCTGCTGCGACGAGCCGCACTGGCGGTCGATGGTGGTGGCGGGCACCGACTCGGGGAACCCGGCGGCCAGGACGGCGTTGCGGCCGACGTTGAGCGACTGCTCGCCGACCTGCATGACACAGCCCATGATCACGTCATCGACCAGGGCCGGGTCGAGATCGTTGCGCTCGACGAGCGCCATCAGCGGCTCGGAGGCCAGGTCGGCGGAGTGCCAGTTGCGAAGCTTCCCGTTGCGCTTGCCTCCTGCAGTGCGGACTGCGTCGACAATGACGGCGTTGGTCATGGTGGATCTCCTTCCGAGGTCCGGCGGAACGGGTGCCTGCCGGCCGTGTTCGGCTTGGTGGGAACTTCTGGCGGTGATGCGTTGGTGCGGCCCGGAAAAACTTGACCGCCCGGTCAAGAAGACTAGTCGCCCCCCCGGCGTCCCTGCCAGCATGCCGCCGGCCATCGCGTGGAGCCCCTGGTCGGCAGGGGTGACGAGGCAGCCCCCTCCGTTCCGCGACCGGTTCGGCTTCGACGCTGTCCCATCCCGGCACTACGGTCGGGGAGGTGACAGGCCGCGTCAAGGACATGGACCGCTGGTTGGGGAACGGGGGCATGGAGCTCATCGGAACGGTGGGCGCCTCGTTCGACGACTACGGCGTCGACGGCGAGGACCTCGGCTGGGTGGCCGGTACGTTCGTGCCCACCCAGGCGGCCTGCAATCCCCACGGCGTCGTGCAGGCCGGTGTGCACGGGCTCATACTCGACGCGGCCATGAACTTCGCCATCAACGCGGCACTGGCCGGGCGGGACCGCACCCGGGCGACGCTCGAGATGAAGGTGGAGACCATGCGGCCGGCCCTGGTCGGCGAGCCCTACGCCCTGCGCGGCGAGGTGGTCCGGATGGCCCGTCAGGTCGCCTACGCAGAGGCGTCGGTGAGCGACAGCGCGGGACGACTGGTGAGCCGGTCCACCGGAACCTTCCTGCTCCACCGCCACCTGGAGGATCAAGGTCCGGCGGACGCAATGCCGCCGAGCGTCGTGGCAGGGGCCTGAGGCCCCGCCGGGCCGGCTGATCACCGCCTCCCCGTCGCGACCCCCCGGGGCGGGTCGCCAGAGTCCGACGCCGACGCCATGCCGGCCGCACTGGGAACGCAGGAGCACTCGTGGACCGAGTCGGGTTCGATACAGCTGTCTGCCGGGTGTGCGAAGGCCCGTGCCCTGCAGGCTTCGCCCTCTGCTTCTGCTGTCGGACCGCGGTCCGACAGTTGCAGCTGCCGCTCGCCCCGGTGGTGGCGATCACCACCTACCGCGTCGGCGACAGGACCCACCGGCTGCTCCGCGGCTACAAGGACGCTCCGGTGGGCGAGGTCCGCCGCCGGTGCGTCGGGGCGCTCTCCGCCCTGGTCGAGCGGTGGATGGCCGACAACGCCGGGCGGCTGCGCGAGCGGTTCGGGCACCCGTGGAGCGTGGTGGCAACCGTCCCGTCGTCGTGTCGACCGACCGGTTCCCCGGCGGATGCCGTGGCCACCCGTGTCCCCGACCTGGCCCGGCTCCACTGTGCGCTGCTGGTGCGGGGTGCCGGGGAGGTCGACCATCTGGTCGCCTCACGCCACGGATTCGAGCTTGCGCCGGGCATCGACCCGGGCTGGCTCCGCGCCCAGAGGGTCCTGGTCTTCGACGACAGCATCACCACCGGGGCCCGCGCCCAGAGCGCGGTGGCGGCGCTGCGAGGGGAGGGCGCCCGTGTCGCAGGGGTGCTGGCGGTGGGGCGGGCCACCGCCGCGCACGGCCCGCCCGCTCCCCTGGCGCCGTGCAGCGCCCGGCGAGCGGCGGAACCGACCTGAGGTGCCCGAACGGGATCGTCGGATCGGTTGGTATAGTTGCTTGTTGCAAGCATGTAGAGGGCCGATCGGCAGTCCGCTCGGGCGGACGTGAGCTGGCCCTCCCGGGTCCACATCGTGGCGGCTCCTCGTCGGGGCGGTGTGAGAGGACGACTCCATGACGGCGACATTGACCAAGGCGACCGGCCCATCGTCAACCGAACCTCCGTCGGGAGGAGCGGCCCAGCCGTCGCGGCGGGTGTCGGCGGACCTGGAGCGGTCGCTGACCGAAGCGGCCCGGGCCATGCTGCGCCTCGGGGTGCCCCAGAGCGCCCTGCCGGAAGGGGTCTCCATCGACCGTGCGGGCTATTGGCTCCTGGTGCGTGCCTCGGAGCGGGCGCCGGTCCGCCTGTCGGATCTGGCGGAGTGCGTGGAGCTCGATCTGTCGACCGTCAGCCGCCAGATGCGCGACCTGTTGGCCTCGGGGTTGATGGTCAAGGTTCCCGATCCCCATGACGGCCGGGCCTCGCTGCTCAGCCTCTCCGATCGCGGCCGGGCCGTGCTCGAGGCTGTGTCCGAGGCCCGGCGCGACCTGCTGGCCGAGGCCATGGACGACTGGACGGACGAGGAACGGGGCGCGCTGGCCGGCGGACTCTCCCGCCTGAGTGCCGGTCTCCAGCACACCAGGGACGCAAGGGAAGAGACGAGATGAGCATCGACACACCAGCACGGGGGAACGACCCCGTACCCGGGGCGCAGGTGGCCGCGGCTCCCGCGCCGGACGGGCCGCCGGCCGGAGAGGGACCGGTGGTGGCGCTGACCCACCGGCAGATCCTGATCGTGTTCAGCGGGCTGATGCTCGGCATGTTCCTCGCCGCCCTCGACCAGACCATCGTGGGGACCGCCCTCCCCACGATCGTCAACAGCCTGCACGGGCTCAACCACATCAGCTGGGTGGTCACCGCCTACCTGTTGACCTCGACCATCTCGACACCGCTTTACGGAAAACTGTCCGATCAGTTCGGCCGGAAGGGCATCTTCCAATTCGCCATCGTCGTCTTCCTGGTCGGGTCGGCACTGTCCGGCGTCAGCCAGAACATGGGCCAGCTGATCGCCTTCCGCGGCATCCAGGGACTGGGGGCCGGGGGTCTGATGGCCATGGCGATGACCATCATCGCCGACATCGTCTCGCCGCGTGACCGGGGTCGGTACCAGGGGTACTTCGGGGCCACCTTCGCCCTCTCCTCGGTGGCCGGACCGCTGCTCGGCGGCGTGTTCACCGACAATCTGAGCTGGCGGTGGATCTTCTACATCAACCTGCCCATCGGCATCGTGGCCCTCATCGTCACCTCGGCCGTCCTCAAGCTCCCCTTCCGCCGCCAGTCCCACCAGATCGACTTCCTCGGCGCCGGGCTGATGATGCTGGGCGTGACCTCGGCACTGCTGGTGACGGTCTGGGGCGGCACCCAGTACGCGTGGGGCTCCCCGATCATCATCGCCCTCTCGATCGCGGCGGTGACGATCCTCACGGTGTTCGTGCTCTGGGAGAGGAAGGCACCCGAGCCGATCCTGCCCCCGAGCCTCTTCCACATCGGGATCTTCCGGGTGGCATCGAGCGTCAGCTTCCTGGTGTCCATGGTCATGTTCGGCGCCATCATCTACCTGCCTCTCTACCTCCAGCTGGTCGACGGGGTGTCGGCCATGGTGTCGGGCCTGCTCCTGGTCCCCCTGATGCTGGGTCTCTTGATCACGTCCATCGCGTCGGGTCAGATCGTGACCCGGACCGGCCGCTACAAGCCGCTGCCGGTGATCGGCGCCGTGCTGATCACCTTGGGCATGTGGCTCATCTCCCACCTCGGCCTGCACACCTCGCACCTGACCATGAGCCTGTACGTGATCGTGCTCGGCGCCGGCGTGGGCATGACCATGCAGATCATGGTGCTGGCCGTCCAGAACGCAGTGCCGCCGACCCAGATCGGGACGGGCACGGCGGCGGTCACCTTCTTCCGGTCCCTGGGCGGGGCGTTCGGGACCTCGCTGTTCGGGGCGGTGTTCATCGCCGGCCTCACCCACTGGATCCCGGTGCTGGTGCCCGGAGCGGCGGCGTCGTCGATCCACGTGAAGGGGAGCTTCTCGATGAGCCCCGCGGAGCTCCATGCCTTTCCGGCACCGGTGCAGTACGGCATTCTGGAGTCGTTCGTCCGGTCGATGCACTCGATGTTCCTGCTGGGCGTCCCCGTCGCCTTCGTGATGTTCCTGCTCACCTTGTTGCTGAAGCAGGTCAAGCTGCGCACCGCCTCGGGTCTCGAGCGTCCGAGCGAGGACCTTGCCATGTCCGACGCGGCCGGGGGAGCCGGCGATGCAGAGTACGACGAAAGGGAGATCGGCTCCGGAGCAGCCGAGGGGCAGCCCGCCTCCGGGGACGGCGTGCCGACGCCGACCATGCCGACCACGCCGACCACGCCGGTCGGCTAGACCGGGGAGATGCTCCTCCGCATCTTCACCGAGCCGCAGCAGGGGGCCAGCTACGACGCCCTGGTGGCGGTGGCGAAGGCCTCCGAGGACCTCGGATTCGACGCCTTCTTCCGCAGCGACCACTACCTGAGGATGGGTGACGGCGACGGGCTGCCCGGGCCCACCGACGCCTGGGTCACCCTGGCCGGCATCGCCCAGGAGACCAACCGCATCCGACTGGGGACGCTGGTCACCTCGGCCACCTTCCGGCTTCCCGGGCCGCTGGCCATCACGGTGGCGGAAGTCGACGCCATGAGCGGCGGCCGGGTCGAACTCGGGCTGGGTGCCGGGTGGTACGAAGCCGAGCACACCGCCTACGGGATCCCCTTCCCGCCGCTGGGGGAGCGGTTCGAGCGCCTGGAGGAGCAGCTGGCCATCGTCACCGGGCTGTGGTCGACCCCGGTCGGCGATCGGTTCGGCTTCACCGGCCGCCACTACCAGGTGAGCGACAGCCCGGCTCTGCCCAAACCGGTCCAGAGGCCGGGGCCCCCGATCATCATCGGTGGAGGTGGACCGGCCCGCACGCCGCGGCTGGCCGCCACGTTCGGCTCCGAGTTCAACTTGGCGTTCTGCCCGCTGGAGGTCACCGGTGACCAGTTCGAACGGGTGCGTGCCGCCTGCGAGGTCGCCGGGCGTGACCCGGGCTCGCTGGTCCTCTCCGCGGCCCAGGTCGTGTGCTGCGGGCGGGACGAGGTCGAGATCGCCGGACGGGCCGCGGCCATCGGGCGCGAGGTGGCCGAGCTGCGCGAGCACGGCCTGTGCGGCACCCCCGACGAGGTGCTCTCCAAGCTGGCGGCCTACACGGCGTTGGGGGCGGAGCGGATCTACCTGCAGATCCTGGACGTGGCCGACCTGGACCATCTGGCGCTGATCGGCGAGGCGGTCCTGCCCCACTGCGCGGCGCTCTGACCCGTTCCGACCCTCCGGGGCACGTGGCCCGGCGGGGTGTCGGGCCGTCGTTCAGCCGGGTGACGTCCGGGCCGCCGATGGAGCAGACGCGTCCCCCATCGGCCACCCTTCGGCGACCAGGGACAGCGACTGCGCCCGGGCCTCGAAGGAGTGCGCCCGGGTCGACAGCATGAGCTCGTCGGCGCCGGTGCGGCACTGCAGGTCGGCCAGGCCCCGGAGCACCGAGTCCGGATCACCGATCAGGTGGGTGGAGGTGGCCGACTCGACCACCGAGCGCTCGTCCGGCGTGTACCGGTAGGCGGCAGCCTCCTCGGGGCTGGGGAGTGGGCCCAGCCTCCCGGTCCGGAGTTGGAGGACGGCCAGCGCCGAGGGACCGGCCAGCCACTCGGCCTCCGCCTGAACCGGGGCGCACAGCACGGAGACGGCGACCATGGCGTAAGGCCGCCCGAGCACCGCGGACGGTTGGAACACCGAGCGGTACCGCTCGAGCGCCAGGTCCAACTGACCGGGGCTGAAGTGGTAGGCGAAGGCGAAGGGGAGGCCCAGCAGGCCGGCCAGCTGCGCACTGAAGGTGGACGATCCCAGCAGCCACACCTCGGGGAGGTACCCCCGGCCGGGCACCGGTGCCGGATGGGTCGGGGGGCCGTCGGACGGGGCCAGGTAGTCGATCAGCTCGACCACGTCGTGGGGGAAGTTGTCGGGCCCGAGGTCGCCGGCGCGCCGGAGGGCGTGGGCCGTGACCGGATCGGTGCCCGGGGCCCGGCCCAGCCCGAGGTCGATCCTTCCCGGATGGAGGGCCTCCAGTGTGGCGAACTGCTCGGCGATCACCAGCGGAGCGTGGTTGGGGAGCATCACCCCGCCGGCACCCACCCGCAGGGTGGTCGTGGCGTCGGCCAGATGGCCGATCAGCACCGCCGGTGCCGAGCTGGCGACCGCCGGCATCCCGTGGTGCTCCGCCACCCACATGCGGTGGAAGCCCAGGGTCTCGATCAGCCCGGCGAGACGGGTGGTCTCGGCCAGGGCATCGGCCGGGGTGGACCCGCGTGCCACGGTGGCGAGGTCGAGGACGGAGAGAGGAACCACGACCGGTACAACACCGCCGTGGCGGGCGCGCTTCCCCGGTCGTCGACCAGGGTCAGGCCGCCTGTGCGGTCAGCTCCTCGATGCGGGCCAGCGTCTTGTCCATGTTGGCCCTGGTCTTCTCGGGGAGCCCGCCCATCTTGAGGAACGGCCGCTGGTGGTCCTGGGAGATGTCCCAGCTCTCGGTGACCCTGGTACCGCCCTCGACCGGCTCGAGCTCGTAGCGCCAGATCCGCCCGCCCACGACCTTGCCCGCGAACCCGCCGGCTCGTGCCTGCCAGGCGATCCGCCGGTTCTCCTCGAACTCGATCACGGTGTTGGCCATCGAGTAGCTGATGCCCATGTGCATCGACATGCCGAAGGTGGCGCCCTCGGACAGGCGCTGAGGGGACCCCTCCTTGACCTGCTTCACGGTGCCCGAGCCGTCGATGTCGGGGTGGCGGGCCGCGTCGGCGATCAGATCGAAGATGGCCCCGGGTGGTGCCGGGATCACCCGCTCCACTGAGACGATGTTGCCTTCCATGCCGTCCTCCGCTCTCGATGGGTCCTGGTGCGCCGTCAGCCTACCGGCGGGCCGACCCGTCGGACCTGCCCGGTCGGTCGTGGCGTGAACGGGCGGGCGGAACGGTCCGGAGCGAACTGGCATCATCAGGTCCGTGACCGGAGGATCGCTGACCGAGGTCGTGGCATCGCTCGGGGAGCTGGACCCGGTGCTGGCCACGCTGATCGACCGGCACGGCATGCCGCCCCCGCGGCGGCGGGTCCCCGCCGCCGAACGGTTCGCGGCCATCGCCCGGACCATCGTCTACCAACAGCTGGCGGGCAGGGCTGCGGCCTCCATCCACGGCCGCTTCACGGCGGCGCTCGGAGGGTCGGTCACCGCCGAAGGCGTACTGGCTGCTCCGCCCGCCCTGCTGGCGTCCAGCGGACTCAGCGCATCGAAGGCCGCGTCGATCCGGGATCTGGCCGACAAGGTGGTCTCCGGCGAGATCGGGCTGGAGCGGATCGGCCGGCTGTCCGACGGCGCGGTGGTGGAGCACCTGACCCAGGTGCGCGGCATCGGGCCATGGACGGCGCAGATGTTCCTCTTGGGCACGTTGAGCCGGCTCGACGTGTGGCCGACCGGCGACTACGGGGTCCGGGCGGGGTTCGCCAGGGCGTGGGTCCTGCCCGGCATTCCGTCGCCCGGCCAGCTGGACGCGCTGGGCCAGCCGTTCCGTCCCTACCGGAGCCTGGTGGCCTGGTACTGCTGGCGGGCGGCGGACGACCGGACCGGAGGAACCTGAGGGAACACGTGCGACGCCACGCCGATCGACCGGTGCCGGCGCCCGAAGTGGGCGCGGGTCTCAGGCGATCGGCAGGCTGTCGGCCAGCAGTCGCGACACCTTCTCGACGGTCCGGGAGTCCATCGCCACCGGTGTCTGCATCCGGCTGGCAACGAGCCGGGGCCAGCCGGACCCGCACCTCGCCGATCTCGATGGCGGAGGCGAACCCCCATTCGGCCCTGGGGAGGCAGAGCATGGCGTGCACCGGGACCTCCGGCCCCCAGGGGCTGTTCCGGAGAGCCGCCCGTACGGCGTCCACCTGTCGGCAGACGTTCGCCACCGTGTCGGCGCAGTTCCGCCGCCCGACGTGGAGCTCCTCGGGGCCGAGGTCCGAGATCGGGCCCGGGCGCCTGGTGTGGGCCAGCCACTTGTAGTTCTCGGTGTGGACGACGGAGACGCCGGCGGGGGAGACGGCGATCAACCGGATTCGGGCCTTCCAGTCCGGTAGCCGCCGGTGCTGAAGGACCACGACACCATCGCCCACGATCTCCAGGCGAGTCCGTTCCCGGCGGTCACGGCCGGACCGCCGCACCCACCCCGGGGACGATCTCCGGGCCGTGCCGGCATGCGTCGCCGATCCGACGGCCGGATCCGTCGATTGATTCGATTCCTTTGCGTCCGCCATCCGCCACATGGTAGGGGAGGAGGTCGCCGCACGGTCGATCCGGGGCTGCAACCTAGTGTTGGGTCGGTATGGACGAAACACCGGGGCAAGACGGCACGGGCGCTGCCCCCCTCCCACCGGGGTCGTTGGGCGTGGTGATCGTCGACCACGGGTCGCGTAGACAGGATGCCAACCGGCGCCACGAGGACTTCGTGCGGGCATGGGCCGCGCGCAGTGCCCACCCCGTCGTGGAGGCGGCCCACATGGAACTGGCCGAACCTTCCATCGGCACCGCCTTCGACGCGTGCGTGGCGGCCGGCGCCACCACCGTGGTGGTCGCCCCCTACTTCCTGTGGCCGGGGAACCACTGGGATCGGGACATCCCCGCGTTGGCGGCCCGGTCGGCTGCCCGCCATCCTGGTGTCCACTACCTGGTGTCGGCTCCGCTCGGGCCCCACCCCCTGCTCATGGACATCGTCGAACAGCGCATCGCGTACTGCCTCGCCCATGTGGCCGGTGACGTTCCCGAGTGCGATGTCTGCGCCGGAACCGGCAGTTGCCGCCTGGTCTGACCGAGGCGCAGGCCAGACGGGTGCGGCGGCCTATCCGGCGCAGCGGTCTCCCAACCAAGGCTGCTGGCCGTCGAGGGCGTAGAGGGCGACGGCCACCGTGTCCTGATCGGCCCTGGACGCGGTGTTCGGTGGCACGCCGACCAGGCCGGGAAGACCGGCGGCCTGTGCCGCCAGGTTCCAAGTCGACTGGCCGAACTGGAACGCACCCATATAGGTACCGCCCGGCGAGACCGCCGCGTAGTTGCCGCCCGACTCGGCCTGCACGACGCACTGGAGGAACGGGTTGAGTGCAGGGTCGGTGCTGGCGCCGCCCGAGCCGCCGCCGGCCGACGGTGCCGGTGCCGGTGCGGTGGACGCGGTCGAGCTCTGGGTCGGGGAGGATGACGGAGAGGTCGATGTCGGAGCTGACGGAGGACGTGTCGTCGGAGCTGACGGAGCCCGTGTCGTCGACGACTTGGCTGCCGCGCGCTGCGCAGCTGCAACTGCCGCGGCGGCTGCCGCGCTCTGTGCGGCCGCCTGCTGGGCCACCGCTGTGGCCAGCTGCCCGGTGACCTGTGCCTGGACGGACTGCAGTTGCTGTTCGCTGCCGGTGGCATGCCCGAGGTAGGAAGACTGTTGTGTCTGGTCCGTCTGGTCCTGGGCCTGCTGGCGTTGGAGCGTTGCCTGCTGTGCCAGGAGGGTACGTTGCGCGGTGCGCAGCTGATCCATCGCGGTGGTGATGTTGCCCACCGCGATGCTGCTGTACTCACTGGCCGCCTGGGCAGCTTCGCCACCCCCGGAGAACAACGCGGCGTCAGCGCTGGAGGCCTGTGTGCCGGCGTCCATATAGGAGTTGATCGCCTGGTGACGGACGGCGCCGGTCTTTGCCGCGATCAGCTGCTCGTCCTGACTGATCTGCTGGCCGATCTGCGCGATCGTGCGGGCGTCGGAGGCCACCTTCGCCGATGCCACCGAGTACTGCTGTTGATAGGCGTCGATCTGCAGCTGCTCCTCGACCAACTTCTGAGAGATTGTTGCCGCCTGCGCCTGCAGATCCGTGATCTGGTCGGCCCCGGCGGGTCGGGGAAGGAGGACCACCGTCAAGGAGGTCAGAGCGACGAGAGTCGAGAGAAGCACGGCCGGAATGATCAGTCGACGGTGCGCTCCTGCGTTTAACTCCGCCATCGGTGCATACCGGGCGTGAAACACAATGGGATACCAATCTAGTTGCCGGCCAGTGCGGAAACAAGGCACCCGTGGCGCCGAACGGGGGGAAGTCGGCGACCCCGTACACCGAAGGGCCTGGTGGCAGGGGGTGCGATGTCGCTGTTTGGAGCACGCTCCCGGGCACGCACACGCGTCGGGTTTCGTGCACTATCCGCTACCCGTCGACCCGCTCCATCCGCACGGTGAACAGCTTCCCTACCCACCGGCCGAGGTGAGGAACGCCTGGCGTGACGGGTACCTCATGATCGTGACGGGTACCTCATGATGGAGACGAACGGGAAGGCCTCGCCTCCCGCTCCGATGACCTGCGAGCCGATGTGCCCGGCGAACACGAAGCTCCCGCCTTGGCCTCGACGAACTCGCGCACGGCCTCGGCGTAGCGCACGGCCGCCCTCGTAGCGACTCGTGTCAGAGTCTCTGCCATGATGTTCGTCGAGGCAAGCGAAACGGGTATGCGATGCAGGTGATCATCCTCGGCAGCGGGAGCCCACTGCCCGACCCGGACCGGGCCGGTCCGTCGACGCTGGTGCGCACGTCGGCCGGGGACCTGCTGTTCGATTGTGGGAGGGGGGTCCTCATGCGCGCCGCGGCGGCCGGCTCGGGGGCGGGGGCGTTCCGTTCCCTCTTCCTGACCCACCTCCACAGCGACCACATCACCGACTTGAACGACATCTTCACCATGCGGTGGGCTCTGTCGTTCGAGCCGAACCCGCTGCCCGTCGTGGGCCCGATCGGCACGGATACCCTGCTGCGTGCCACCGAGGCGATGCTCGAACCGGATATCGGCTATCGACTCGCCCACCACGCCGATCTGCAGTGGAGACCCTCCTCGACGGTGACCGAGGCCGAGCGGGGGGTGGTCTTCGACGAAGGCGGGGTGCGGGTCACGGCAGCTCCGACCGATCATGCGCCGGTCCGGCCGACACTGGGCTTCCGCATCGACGACGGGGGGCAGTCGGTGGTCGTGGCCGGCGACACGGTGCCCTGCCGGGGCCTCGACGAGCTGTGCGGCGGGGCCGACGTGCTGGTCCACACCGTGGTCCGGAGCGATCTCCTCGAGCAGATCGGCCTGCCGCGGCTCACCGACGTGATCGGCTACCACTCGTCGGTGCCGGACGCCGCCCGGACGGCCGCACGTGGCGGTGTCCGGACCCTGGTGCTCACCCATCTCGTTCCGGCACCGGCACCGGGCACCGGGCAGGAGTGGCTCGACCAGGCCGCGGCCGAGTTCGATGGCGAGGTGGTGCTGGCCACCGACCTGGCGATCATCGACATCGCCCGCTGACCGACCACGAGACCTCCAGGCGGCCCCACCTGCGGTCATCGCCGACGACGGTGCCTTCGACCTCGAACGGCTGCCCCTTCGGCCACCGGGCCGGAAGGGGACGAACCCGCCGGAAACGCGGTGAATCGCACGATCCCCGACCCGTCGGGCTCTCCCCGTACAGGGCCGGTGGGCAGCGAGCACATGATGACGGTGAAGTCCATCCCGGCGTCCTTGTGGACCCGTTTCTCCCGGAAGTCCCGGCGGGACTGCATGTCGATGAAGGATCGACGCGTGGGGTAGCGGACGATCCCCATCCGGTGCCACTCCGGGTCGGGGCCGCCGTCGGGCCCGACGCTGTCCCCGAAGTAGGCGACGTCTGCCCCGATGTCCGCCAGGACCTCGGCGGGGGCATACCGGTCGTCGGGCTCACGGCCGGAGATGCCGCTGTCCGCGCCCTCGCCGTAGTCGGCCCGCTCCTTGTACCGCATGAAGTTGACCATCCAGATCGGCCCGTCCTCCTCGGGGGGACGTGTGGCCAGGTGCTGGGCGTACGCGAAGTCGATGGTTCCGAACTCCATGACTGCAAGGTAACAGTTGACAGTATGAATGCCAATAGATAGCTTCGGCCAGGCCGGGAGGTTTGAACACCTTGGGTCCGTATAGTCGGATCCCATGGTCCGCACACCCGCCGGTCCCGAGAGCATCAGGCCTGGTGCGCGGAGTGCCGGGACGAGAAGGCTCGCCACCTCGGCGGGCAGGACCTGGGGGTCGGCATGGACGGGGAAGGGGATCCGGATCCGATGACCGGACGTGGCCAGCCCTGGTTCGCGCACCTGTGGGACCGGAACCTCCACCGCTATCCGGACCCGAGGGCCCGCTACGGCTACCTGGCCGTCGTGGTGCTGACCACCATCGTCCTCTACTACCAGCAGTACGTGGGTGGAGCGGTGGCCCCCTCCGTCCTCGCCCACTTCGACATGTCGTTCCGCTTCTACCTGACGGTGATCGTGGTGTCGAGCGTGGCCGGGGCGGTCGCGTCACTGCTGGCCGGTCTGGCCGACCGATGGGGACGGGCCAACATGGTCGTCTGGGGGCTGCTCGTGGCCAGCACGATCACCGCCTTCGGCATCCCCAACGCCTCATCCTCCATGGTCTACGGCGTGCTGGTCGCGGGCGTCGGTTTCATCGAGGGCATGGTCCTCGTGGCCACGCCCGCCCTGGTCCGGGACTTCTCACCGCAGGTCAAGCGCGGCGCGGCGATGGGGTTCTGGGTCCTCGGCCCGGTGGTGGGCAGTCTGGTCGTCTCCGAGGTCGCCTCCAACACGCTCGCCCACCTGCATCCGTGGCAGGACCAGTTCCACATAGCGGGGATCACCGGGTACGCGATGTTCGTCGTCGCCTTCCTGACCCTGCGGGAGCTCTCCCCGCCTCTGCGCGACCAGATCATGGTGTCGATGCAGGAGCGGGTGCTGATCGAGGCCAGGGCCCGGGGGGTCGACCCGATCGCCGCGGTCCGCAATCCGTGGCGCCAGATGGCCACGGTGCGGATCGTGGTGCCGGCGCTGGGTCTGAGCGTCTTCCTCCTCATCTACTACGCCGCCGTCGGGTTCTTCGTCATCTACTTCAGCTCGGTCTTCGGGTTCTCGGAGGCCCGGGCCAACGGCTTGGGCAACTGGTTCTGGGCAGCGAACGCGGTCGCCGTGGTGGCGGTCGGCATCGTGTCGGACCGGGTGGGGGTGCGGAAGCCCTTCATGGTCGTCGGTGGCGCGGGCGCCATCGTGATGGCCGCCATCTTCGCCAGCCGGGCGACGCACCCGGACACGGCGTACTCGTCGTTCATCGTCATCATCTCGATGCTGTCGGTGAGCCGCGGGATTGCCTACGCGCCGTGGATGGCAGCCTTCACCGAGACGGTCGAGGAGCGCAACCCGGCACTGGTGGCCACCGGGCTCGCGGTGTGGGGTTGGATCCTCCGTGTCGTCGCGGCCCTCTCCTTCCTGGTCCTGCCCTACGTGGTCACGTCGGTCTCGCCGGTCGTCGACTACGGGACGCAGGTCAAGGCGATCACCGTGCGGTACGCACCCCAGGTCACCACCCTGGCCGCGCTCGACCCCGCCACCCTGGCCGCGCTCCAGAAGAACATCGGTGACCGGGCGGCCATCGCGGCGGCGTCGTCGCAGATCGTGGCGCGGCTGCACACCACCCCCCTGGGGGCCCTCCAGCGCCTGCTGGCCCTGCGTTCCATGCCCCGATCGGTCCGGGAGTACCTGGCCGCCCACGGGCCCCAGGTGCGGGCCGCGCAACAGGAGGCCCCAGCGCAGTGGGAGCGCTGGTGGTGGGTGTGCGTCGCCGGTGAGGTGCTGTTCCTCCCGACCATCTTCTTCCTGGTCGGACGGTGGCTCCCTGCCACGGCCCGCCGTGACGCAGAAGAGCATCGGAGGATGGTCGATGCGGAGGAGGCGCACCTGTCCGACCGACCCGCCGGTGCCGTGGTGCCGACCCCGACGGCTTGACGCCCGCTGCAGGTTCCCCGAGGGGCCGGGCAGCACCGGCCCGGTGCCGGCGACGCACCCTGACGGGGGCACCGGGCGAGTGGTCAGAGCGGATCGGGACAGACCGCGACCCCGCGGGTGAACCAACTCCGGGGCTTCGGGCCGACCCCGTACCGCTGTGCGACGTCGTCGAGCGCGAAGCCCGCTCCTCGGACCAGGACGACCGGGTCCGAGGTGAGACGACAGCCACCGGTGACGCCCCGATTCGCTTCTATGCGATCCGGAAGGCCGTGGTGGGGGCTCCCGGATCGCTACGTGAAGATGATCTCCCCTCCGGCAGCCATCTCGTAGAATTCGCCGACGGTGATGATGCCCATGACCTGCTCGACCAGGTCGTCCTCGGTGAGCTCGAACAGGTCCACCGAGGCCTTGCACGCGTAGATCCCCGCCCCGGTGTCGGCGATCATCTCGACGAACTCGGGAATGGGAGGGATGTCGAGCTTCTCCATCTTCTTCTCGAGGTAGTGGGTCATGACCGAGGACACCCCCGGCAGGCCGCCAGCCATCGTGGCCAGGTGCAGCCCGGGGTTGCCGACGGTGGCCACCTTGATGTGGTCGATCCTGGACCGGTGCACGACGTCGAGGCCGAAGAACGTGAAGAAGAGGTTGGCGTCGATCCCCTCGGCTCGGGCACCGTTCGCCATGATCAGCGCCGGGTACACGCCTTCGAGCGAGCCTTTCGAGACGATGATCGATACCTTTTCGATGGTGTCGCTCATGGCGCACCTTCCTTTCGTGGTCCGGGACCCGACGAGTGGCTAGATGCAGCCGCGGGGCTTGGGGATGCCGGCGATCTTGGCTGCGATCTTGGCCGGGCCCTTGGGGAAGAGCTGGTAGAGCTCCTTGACCGTGACGCCCGAGGTCTTGCCGAGGACGCGGACGGTCGGCCCCGTCCCCTTCTCGGCGTACTCCGTCCGCATGAACTTGATGACCTGCCAGTGCGGCTCGGTGAGCTCTTCGATGCCCTGGGCCCGGGCGATCTCCGGAGCCATGGCCTCGGTCCACTGACCGGGGTCCTCGAAGAACCCCTCGTCGTTGACCTTCACTTCTGTTCCGGCATAGGTGACAACGGGCATGGTCGGCTCCTTTCAGCTGATCCGGTGGGTGGCGCGGGCTGTCATGGGACGCCCTCTTTGTCCTTGCCCCGGGTGGGCATCGCCGAGCCGACACCGGGCAGGTCGTGACCTGGCAGGAGGCTGTGCCAGTAGAGGGACTGGAACATCAGCTTGCCCAGATGGTTGAGCCGCGACTCCTTGAGCAGCGGGAGGCCCACGCCGGCGGGGAAGTGGCCCGGGAGGGGCTCGACGTCGTAGTTGAAGTCGATCAGCAACGCCTTGCCGAACCCGGTCTCGATGAAGCAGTTGGCGTGCCCGTCGTAGCTGCCGTCGAGCGGCTCGTCGGCCAGGAAGCGCCGGATGTTCTCGACGAGCACCTCGCCTTCGAAGTGGGTGACCGACCCGGCCTTGGACGTGGGCACGCCGGCGGCATCGCCGATGGCGAAGACATTGGGCTTGGCGGTGGACTGCAGCGTGTGCACGTCGACCGGCACGAAGCCCAGGTCGTCGCCGAGGCCCGGGGACCGCGACACGTAGGCCGCTCCTCCATGGAGCGGCACCACCACGGCCAGGTCGAAGCCGACCTCGCGCCCGTCGTAGGACACCAATCGCCCGCCGGGCCCGTCGACCTCCCCGGTGTTGAACTCGGTCACGAGGGCGACGCCCTTCTCCTCGAGCAGGCCGGCCAGTCTCGCGGCCGCCACCGGCTTGGTGAACGCCCCGTCCAGCGGGGTCACGTACGTCAGTTCGACGCGCTCGCGAACTCCTTGCTGTTGGAAGAACCAGTCCGCCAGGAAGCAGAACTCGAGGGGGGCGACCGGGCACTTGATGGGCATGTCGACCACGTTGACCACCACCCGGCCTCCCTCGAAGTACTCGAGTGCGTCATGGAGGCCGGCCGCTCCAACCCGGTCGTAGAAGGTGAAGACCTTCTCCATCCACCCCGGACCGGTGAGGCCCTCGGTCTCCTCCTCGACCAGTACGCACCCGGTGGCGACGACCAGCACGTCGTACTCGAGCACGGTGCCGTCCTGGAGTTGCACGCTGTCCGACTCGGTGTCCACGTGGTCGATCGGGACCTGCCGGAACTCGATTCCCTTGTGCAGCTGGTGCGCTCGGGACCGCACGATCTCGTCGGCGTGGGCCAGGCCGAAGGGGACGAACAGCAGCCCCGGCTGGTAGACGTGGGCATCGTCCTGGTCGACAACCACGATCTCGAGGTCGTCGGTGGGATAGAGGCGCCGCAGCCGGTTGGCACTCAGGGTGCCTCCGGTGCCGCCTCCGAGGATGACGACTCGCTTGGGCATCTGTCCATCCTGGCGTGCCGCGACGCCGGCGGGTAGGGCATTTCGTCCCTTCTTCCGCGCCGGTGAAGGGCGCGTTCTGGCAGGTGAGAGCCTGTGTCGGCTACTCAAGTGCCCTGTGGGCATCCCGCCCCCGGCACCGGCCGGTCCGATCCAGGCATCCCGTCAGCCGTCTGCGGAGTGATACCCCAGGGCGTAGGTGCAGAAGAGTGACATGCCGGAAGTGCGGTCGTCCGTCGTGGAAGGGCTGCGGTGCTCACGTGGAGCAGGTGCTCCGCGACGTACCGCTTGCTGAACGTTGCCAGTGCCGGACCGAGGAGGCTCCCGCCAAGCGGCGCTTCTGGGCGTCCCGCTCGTCGATGACGGCGGGGAAGCAGGAGTGAGCACACCGAGGGCGACGGCGGAGAGCGGGACAGCGGATCGGACGAGGCGTGTGGTGATCATCGGGGGCGTCGCCGGAGGGATGTCGACGGCGACGCGGCTCCGCCGGCTCGACGCCAGAGTCGACAGCGAGGTCGTCGCCATCGACCGGGCCCGTGGTCGTCTACTGCGAAGTGGGCCGGCGAGGGCACACGGCGACCGCGTTGCTGCGCGAGCTCGGAGTCGAGGCCCGCAATCTCGATGGCGGCTACAGGACCTGGTTCGCTGCGACCTGCGCCCGGGCGCAGGTCGCAGCGATCGTCCCTACGCCAGCTTCGTGAAGAGCCGCTGGACCTCGTCGATCGGGGAGCCGGCAGCTTCGGCGTCGTCGGGGTGCTCGATGCAGAACACGAGGCCGTTGGCGATGAGCCGGACCCCGGGGGGGAAATGCCTGGTCAAGCCCGAGAGTTTGCATCCCGTTCACCTTCCGGTCACGCTTCACCACGGGGGAACGTTCGGTGCGTTGTTCCGGGTAGCAGAGGGGGACCGTTGAGACCAGGGCCGGAAGGCAGTACGGCGAGGGGAACCGGTCCGGCGTTCGATCGGCGACTTTTTCTGGGAGGAGCGTTGGCTGCGGGCACCGGTGCCCTGTTGTCGGCATGCGGATCGCCCTCCACGGTATCCAAGGCTGCGTCGACCGCTCCGGCCGGATCGGATCTGGGGGCCATCGAGCACGTGGTGTTCCTGATGCAGGAGAACCGGTCGTTCGACCACTACTTCGGCTCCTACCCGGGAGTTCGGGGGTTCGACGACCACCCTGCGGGAAACCTCGGCGCGTTCTCCCAGCCCTATGCCGCGAATGCCACCCGGTCGCCGGTCGGTCGCCAACTGCCGTTCCGCCTCGAGGTGGCCTCCGATCAGGGTGAGTGCACCCATGACCTGAGCCACGATTGGCTGCCTCAGCACCTCTGCCGCGGGGGCGGCTCGATGGACGCGTTCGTGAGCACCCACACCTCGCCCCAGTTGGAGGGCCCGGTCAACGGTGTTCTCACCATGGGCTACTACACCCGTTCCGATCTGCCGTACCACTACGCGCTGGCCGATGCCTTCACCATCTGTGACGGCTACCACTGTTCGATCATGGGACCCACCCACCCCAACCGGTTGATGTCGATCTCGGGGACCATCGACCCTTCGGGGACGCACGGCGGGCCGGTGCTCATCACCAACCCGTCACCCGATGCGCGGTTCAGTGTCGACTGGACGACCATGCCCGAGGTGCTCGAGGACGCGGGCGTGTCGTGGAAGGTCTACACGCCACCAGGTCCGGCTTTCCGGGTGAGCTCCCCGGAGGTGCTGTACGTCTCCGATGCCATACTGCCGTACTTCTCCCAGTACTCGGACCCGAGCTCGCCGCTGTACCAGAAGGCGTTCAACCCGATCTTCCCCGACACCTTCACCCAGGATGTGCGGTCGGGGACCCTACCCAAGGTGTCGTGGATCATCCCTCCGCTGGGCTACGACGAGCATCCGCCGGCACCGCCGGCCCTCGGAGCCTGGGTCATCGACCAGGTGCTCCAGACACTGACCTCCAATGAGAACGTGTGGTCGAAGACGGTCCTGTTCGTCATGTACGACGAGAACGACGGGTTCTTCGACCATGTGGCACCACCGGTGGCTCCCCCCGGCACTTCGGGGGAGTACCTGACCGTGCAGCCCCTTCCCGCCGACGCCCAAGGGGTGGCGGGGCCGCTCGGACTGGGATTCCGGGTGCCGATGATCGTGGTCTCGCCGTTCAGCCGCGGGGGCTATGTCTCGTCGGAGACGTTCGACCACACCTCCCAGCTCCGGTTCCTCGAAGAGCGCTTCGGGGTGAAGGCGCCGAACATCTCGGCCTGGCGACGCAGCACGGTCGGCAACCTCGTCGGCACCCTGCGAATGGGCAGTGCGCAGACGTCGCCGCCGGTCCTTCCGTCCACGTCCAACGACACCGTGGCGTACGTCGACTCCCTCGGTTGCCAGGCCGGCGACATCCTCGAGGTCAACAGCAGCCAGCCTCCGTATCCGCTACCCGATCCGCAGGTCATGCCGACCCAGGAGCCTGGCGCTCCGAAGCGGGTCTGAACGACCACGCTCGACGGCGCGGACCGGCCGAGCCTGGAGTAGCTGCATCAGGTCGGCTCGCGGCTGGCGTCGGTTCCCCCTGGTGTTCCAGCACCTCGTGGGGACGATCGCCGTCGGCACCGGACCGGCTGTCGATTGGTTTCGCACCCGTCTGACATCCTGATGTCTGCTCGTCGAGGCGAAGCCGGGTCCGGTCGCCCCGGGTCCGGTCGGGTTCACCGTCTCCGTTGGCTACGCCGGGCACCCGGGCTTGTTCCGGCGGCTGAGCGATGGCCTGGTGCGCACCCCCCGACCTCCCGTTGGCCGTCGTCGCCGAATAGTTCAATCTATGTTGAGTTCTACGGGCGTTGACTGAAGGAGGGCGGGGCCGTGTGGGCGATGATCGTCAAGGAGTTCCGCCAGCTCGAGCGGGACAGGCGGACCCTGGCGATGCTGATCGTCCTGCCCGTGCTGCTCCTGGTGATCTTCGGCTACGCGGCCCGGTTCGACGTCTCGAACATCCCGACCGTCGTGGTCGGCCCCCAGGCCGAGCAGGTCGCCGCCCATCTCGGCGCCCCGTTCCGGGTGGTGGAGGTCGACCCGGGAGCCGGCCGGTCTGTGGCGGAGTCGCGCCTGCAGGACGGCAAGGCCGTGGTCGGCGTGGTTACCGGGGGGAGCCCGCTCCTCGTGCTCATGGACGGGACCCAGCTCTTCTCCGTGCGGGCGGCGCAGACCGCGCTCGGGCACATGGCCCAGGTGGCCGGTGCGGGTGGGGCGGCGCCTGCGGCGGCACAGGCGGTCACGGTCCAGATCCTCTACAACCCGAACCTGTCGACGTCGTGGATCATGATCCCGGGTCTCACCGGCCTGATCCTGGTATTCATCGGCACCCTGGTCACCAGCCTCGGCATCGTGCGCGAACGCCAGTCCGGGACCATCGAACAGCTTGCGGTCATGCCCTTCCGACCCTGGGACGTCATCTTCGGGAAGATCGTCCCCTACCTGCTGGTCGCATCGGTCGACCTCGTGATGATCGTGGTCGTCGGCATGCTGCTCTTCGGCGTCCCGTTCGTCGGCAGCGTCGCCACGTTCGCGCTGGGTGCGGTGCTGTTCCTGATGGTCACCCTGGGCATGGGCGTGCTGATCTCGACCGTGTCGCAGAACCAGGGACAGGCCATCCAACTGGCCATCATGTTCCTGGTCCCCCAGGTCCTGCTGTCCGGCCTGATCTTCCCGATCTCGTCGATGGCTGCGGGGGTGCGGTGGATCGCCTACGTCCTCCCCCTGACCTACTTCGTCCAGATCAGCCGGGGCGTGATGCTGAAGGGCACGCCGATCGACGCGCTCTGGGAGCCGCTCGTACTGCTCGCCGCACTGGCGGTCGTCGTGCTCGGACTGGCGGTACTCCGGTTCAGGCGTGACCTGGCGCCGAGCGACCGGCGTCGTCGGGGCGCCGACTCCGAGCCGGAGAGCCTGCAGCCATGACGTGGGGGCTGGAGGCCGCCAGCGTCCGGTTCGGCCCACGGGTGGCACTGGACCAGGTGACGCTCACGGTACGGCCGTCGACCGTGGGCGTGGTCGTCGGCGGGGACGGAAGCGGGAAGTCCACGTGCCTCCGGGCCCTGGTGGGTCTCGTCCGGCTGAGCGGCGGCACGGCCCGCCGACCGCCGAAGCGGGCGATCGGCTACGTCCCCGCCACGGCCGGCCTGTACGTCGACCTCACCGTGGAGGAGAACCTGGCATTCTCCGGAAGGGCCTACGGGATGACCGGGCCGGAGCTCGCCAGCAGGTCGACCGAGCTGCTCGAGCAGATCGGCCTGGCGGACGCCCGGGACCGGCTCGGGGGCCACCTCTCGGGGGGGATGCAGCGCAAGCTCGCCGTCGGGACGGCGCTGCTCCATCGACCCGCCCTGCTGGTGCTGGACGAGCCGACCACCGGGATCGACCCGGTGAGCCGGGCCGAACTGTGGCGCCTCATCTCCGGAGCGGCGGCTGAGGGCGCAGCCGTCGTGGCCTCGACCACCTACGTGGACGAAGCCCGGAGGGCATCGACCCTGACGCTGTTGGAAGGTGGCCGGTCGATCGCCACTGGCTCCCCCTCCCAGGTCGTGGCGGCCGTGCCCGGCAGGTTGGGGGTCGTCAGGGGCGGGGCACAGCCACCGGGTCTGTCGTGGCGCTGGGGAAGGACCTGGCGGGTCTGGGCCCCCTCGGGCGTTCTTCCCGTGGGCGCCGAGCCTCAGCAGCCCGACCTCGAGGATGCCGTCGTCATCGCCGCCCTGGCCGACGGGCACGGGGCATAGCGGGATGCCGGTGCTCGCCCGGGCCCGGGGCGTGACCATGTGCTTCGGCGCCCTCACCGCCGTCGACTCGGTGGACCTGGCCGTCCGGGGGGGCGAGGTGGTCGGGTTGCTCGGGGCCAACGGCGCCGGCAAGACCACGCTCATCCGGCTCGTGCTGGGACTGCTGCGGCCCACCCGTGGCGAGGTGCTGCTCTTCGGGGCACCCCCGTCGATGGGCACCCGGAGGCGCGTGGGGTATGTTCCCCAGACCCTCGGTCTCTACGACGACATGACCGTCCTGGAGAACTGGACGTTCACGGCCGCCGCCTTCGGCACGGAGCGGGGGCCGCTGCCTCCCGGCATCGGCGAGGTGCAGGACGAGCTGGTCGGGACCCTGCCGCTCGGCGTCCAGCGGCGCGTGGCCTTCGCCGTGGCGTTCTCCCACCGGCCCGAGCTCCTGGTGCTCGACGAACCCACCTCCGGAGTCGGGCCGTTGAGCCGGGCCCGCCTGTGGCAGGACATCCGCGACAGCGCCGAGCACGGCACCGGAGTTCTGGTGACCACCCACAACATGGAGGAGGCGGAGCAGTGTGACCGACTGGTGGTGCTGGTCGACGGGCGGGTGGCGGCAGACGGCACGGTGGCCGACGTCATCGGCGGCCGCCGGGTGGTCGAGGTCAGGTGCGACGACTGGAGGAGCGCCTTCGAGGTGCTCGACGCCGAAGGGCTGATCGTGCAGGTCCAGGGGGACGCGCTCCGTGTGCCGGGCACCGTCGGGCAGGTCGAGGAGATGCTGGCCCGCCACGGCGTGGGAGGGGCCGTGTCGACGGTGCCCGCCAACCTCGAGGAGGCGTTCGTCGCCGTGGCCTCGGGCACCGCACGACGATGAGGGGGTCGGGGAACGGGAGCTCTCCTAGACTTCGGGCATGATCGCGGAGCGACTCGCGGAACTGGGGATCGAGCTTCCGCCGGTGTTCCCACCGGCGGGCAACTACCTCGGCTGTGTCGTCCTGGACGACATGGTCCACGTGGGAGGGCATGGACCCATCAACGGGACGGAGGTCCTCCGCGGCAAGGTGGGTGCAGATCTGTCTCTGGAAGAGGGCCGACGGGCAGCGCGCATCACTGCACTGTCGATTCTGGCGACCCTGCAGTCCGAGCTCGGCGACCTCGACCGCATCGAGCGCTTCGTCAAGGTGTTCGGCATGGTCAATGTCGCTCCCGGTTTCAATCAGACCCCTGCGGTCATCGACGGATGTTCGGACCTTCTGGTCGAGGTCTTCGGCGAGGCGGGACGACACACGCGCAGTGCCGTCGGCCTGGCGGAGCTGCCGTTCGGCATCCCGGTGGAGATCGAGCTGACGGCACGCCTCCGTTCGGGCTGACGGTCCGCCCCTGTGGGCACGTCGGGTGCGATGGGCACCGGCCCCGATCTCCGGGCCCGGCGGGTGGCGAGCCAGAAGCGCTCGGGGTCGAGTCGGCTACACGATCGGGCCGCGGCCGGGGTCGTCCGGTGCGGGCGCCACCCCCGATCGGTCCCGGACGGTGGCCTCGAAGCCATCCGGATCGTCAGGGGTGATGAACGGCTGCACGAAGTGGCCCACATCGAGGATGAACCCCACTCGCTTCCGGGGCCGTTGCGGGTCGTAGTTCGCCCAATAGTGCGGATTCGCCGTACCCCAGATGCGACCCCTGCCGGTGAACGTGCCGATGTCGACGCGCCGGATCGAACGTATCGAAGCGTAGGGAATGCGCTTGGTGCCCCACGGGAAGTAGTACCCGCGCAGTTTGATGCCGTCCGACGTGCACTCGATCCATCGATCCCGGTAGTTGCTCGACATCAGTTGGCGTCCCGCCCATGAGCTCGCAGGTCCCACCGCGGCGCGGGTCGGTGGGGTGAAGGGGTTCGGGTACCGGCTCGGTGCCCGCTTCCCCCTCGACGATAGGCGACGGTGCCCGACACCTCCAGCCTGCCCGGCCATGGGGGCCGAGCCCACACGGACCAGGGTCGCTACCTTGGCCACATGGCCGATCCGGGCGATTCGCTGATGCCGGAAGATCCGCCTGTGCCCCCCGACTCGTTGCGTACCGCGGCCACGCTGATGCGACGAGTGGAGCGGGCCACCGGAGGGCGGGGAGCCTGCGTCGGCCGGCCGATGCTGCTCGGTGAACCGGAACCGCACGCCGGACGAGGCCACGCCCTGGACCCGGTGGTGGCCCTGGTTCCCGCGGCGATGGGCTACGCCGAAGCCGCCGGCCGCCTGCGCTCCCTCGTGGCCGACGGCGTCGACGTGGGGGCGGTGCTGGTTTCGACCGACGAAGGGGTGCTGGTGGCCAACCGCACCGGCGGTGACCCGCCTGCTGGTCGACCGGTCCAACGCGGTGGTGGCGCTCGATCCCGACCGCCGCCAGCAGGACGCTTGCCGCCCGCCCCGTCGGCACCGCCAGGCGGCCGCCGACCACGCGGGACTTCTGGCCGACGCGCTCGGGGTCGATGTGCGCACGGTCGCCAGCGAGCCGGCTGCGGCCCGGACGGGGGCCCTCACCCCCCCGGGCGGGCGGCCCGACGCCCTGGTGGTCGACCTCGGGGCCGGCACCATCGATGCGATCGCCCCGGGGAGCGAGGTGGTGGCGGCAGGAGCGGGCGCGCTGCTGACCCGCGCCGTGGCGACGACGCTCGGCGTCCCGCGTGCCGCGGCGGACTGGATCAAGCGGGGACCGTGCCTGCGGGTCGAGGGGGGACAGCGCATTGAGGCCGAGGACGGGAGCCGTGGCTTCCTCGAGCGCCCTGCACCGCCTCGCGGACGGTCGTCGTTGGTGGCACCACCTATACGGTGGGCGTGCTGCTCAACACCAACTTCGGTGCACGACGGCAGTTCAGACTGGCCGGCCGGCCGCTCGGCCCGTCGATGACCCTGGACATGCCCGCCCGGCACACGGGGGGCTCGTGCATCGGGGTGGTGGCGACCGACCTGCCGTTGCACCCGGCCCAGCTGCGGCGCCTGGCCCACCGGGTGCCCCGCCGGATCGACGGGGGCCACCTCGGGATCGAGGTGCTGGTCGAAGGCCAGTTCTGGACCCATGGCTCGCCGCTGGACGACATCTTCGACGCTGTCGCGAAGCGGCCGAGGAGGCGGTCCTCAACGCGCTGTGCTGCGCCGACACGGTGATCGGACGGGACGGCCATCGGCTGGCCGGGTTCCCGGTGGATGAGGCGCTCGCACTTCTGGATTGACCGTCGGCCGACGCCGCTCCCCCCGTGGCGACGGCCCTGGTGCCACCGGACGACGGCCGTCATGATGGAGTTCCGCCCGGTGCCCTGATCACGAAAGGCATGTCTCGATGACCGACCACGCGATATACGAATACGTTCCCCACTACCGAACGCAGACGAAGATCGGCCCCGAGATCCCCGGGCCCGTCAAGGTTGCGGAGCAGTTCCCCCACGGGAGCGCCGCAGCCCGGTTCAACGGATGGTTCGCGGTGAAGGTGACAAGAGGAGTCGGCACGATGTGGTGCGCCTATGCCTTTGCCGCCCTCGCCTGCGTCGGGCTGCCCTCCGCCATCAGCTCGCACAGCCCCGTGGCCCTGGTGTCCTGGATCTCCCAGACCTTCCTGCAGCTGGTCCTGTTGTCCGTGATCATCGTCGGCCAGAACGTGTTGGCAGCTGCGGCTGACAAACGGTCCGAGGCCACGTTCCAGGATGCCGATGCCGTGCTGCACGAATCAGTCAAGCTCCAGGAGCATCTCCTGGCACAGGACGAGGTGCTCACCGGCCAGGTCGACAATTTGGCGAGGGTGGAGGCGCGGATCGCCTGAGCGTGGCTGCGTGGCGTCCGCGGTTGAAGGGCCGCCGACGGTCCGGTTCCGGATCATCGCGGAGTCACCACCCGACGGCGCCGCCCTTTATCCTGTGCGGCCTGGCGTCACTGGCTGTCCGTTGCGATGTCGGGTCCGGGGTCGCCCCCGGTCGTGGCGATGGTCAGGCGTTGGAGGTAGTGATCCCAGCCCCCGGTGTGGTCGGAGACGGCGTCGGCGGGAAGGCCCCTGTGCACGAGGCGGACACGTGTCTTGTCGCCGTCAGGGAGCAACGTGATCTCGACCTGCGTCGAGCCTGCAGGGATCGGGTGGTCCGGCTCGTCCCACCCGAAGGTGAAGACAACCTTCTCATCGGGGAGGACCTCGACGAATTCCCCGACAGAGGCGTGTCTGCCCCCCACGAGCACTCGGTACACGCCGCCAGGGCGGGGGTCGAGCTCGGCCTCGGTGCCGAGCCACATCGTGTGCAGCCCGGGATCGATCAGGAATTGGAAGATCGTCGCCGGACTGGCGTCGACCAGGACCTCTCGTACCAATTCGGCCATCAGTGGCTTCCTTTCATCTGCTGGGCAGCCTCGGACAGATCGCGCAGGCGCTCGAGGCTGCCCGTCCAGTAGTCGTCGAGGAAGTCGCGCAGCTTCGCCATCTCCTCGTGGTTGGCGCGATACAGCCGGCGGGTGCCATCGCGCCGTTCGAGGACCAGCGCGGCATCCCGTAGGACCGCGAGATGCTGAGACACGGCCGAGCGGGTGACATCGTCGAACCGGGCTGCGATGTGGGCTGCGGGCAGCTCCTGGGACCAGACCAGGCGGAGGATCTCCCGTCGCCGGGGCTCCGCAAAGGCCTTGAGTGCAGCATCCACGCCCTAAAGGTAAGCATCTACTTGCGTTAGTGTCAACTGACCTATGGTGGGGCTCGCGGGGTGCACGGAGTGGGACCGGTAACGCGGTGACGTGTCGGATCGACCCCGGTCTGTCGGGTTCGCCCGCTCCGGGGACGGTTCGTTGTTTCAGCCAGGCCGAGACAGGAGGGATTCGATGCCTTACGGCTTCGTAGTGTCAGATGTGTTCCGAACGACACCGGACGTCCTCTACGACGCCTGGATGTCGAGCGAGGGCCATAGCGCGATGACAGGCGCCCCCGCGACCGTCGATCCCCGGATAGGTGGAGCGTTCGAGGCGTGGGACGGCTATATCACCGGAAGGACACTCGTGCTCGAGCCCGGGCGGAGGATCGTCCAGTCCTGGAGAACCTCGGAGTTCTCCGATGTCGACGGGGACTCGCAGATTGACGTGGCGTTCGAACCGCTGGACGATGCAACAAGGATCGTCATTCGCCACGGCAATGTTCCCGATGGCCATCACAGCTACGAGGAAGGTGGCTGGCAGCAGCACTACTTCGAGCCGATGCGGGCGTACTTCGAAGGGACCTGACGGGCCACGGCGCCCGCCAGAACAGACCGGTGCGCCTGAGGAGTGCGGCGACCGCGGGACGCGATCGGAACCTCGAGAGTGGTTGCAGCCAGTGTCCGAGCCTGTCGGAGGTCGTTGCGCCCCCCGGGGTCCGGGGCCAGACCTGCCTCTGACCCCGTCGCCGTCGGAAGGAGATTCGTGAGCTCGGTCGGTCCCTTCTCCCTGCCGCTCGAATGGTTGCCCGAGGAGGGTCTCGACATCCTCACGTCCATCAGGAGATGGGCCGACGAGGAGGTCATCCCCGTTCGGAGAGCATCGACGAGGACTGGGAGGCACACGAGCTCTCCCATCCCCTCCTTTCCACCCTCTGCGTCGACCTCGGCTACCAGTGGGCTGCGTGGCCGAAGGAGTACGGCGGTGGCGGGATGAACGCGATCATGTCCGCCCTCTGCCTCGAGGAGATCTCAAGAGCCGATGTCGGCCTGGCGACAGCGGCGAGCTGCTCGGTGTGGGCCATGTCGCCGATCATGCCCCCTCGCGAGAACCGCCCCCTCATGGAGCTGTTCACCCCGGAGTTCCTCTCCGACGAGCGTTGGTACGTGGGCTCTGCCGCCATCACCGACGGCCGCGGCGGATCTGACGTCGAGAACCTGGACGGGACGCACGGTCGCCATATCGCGACGACTGCGAAGAGGAGCGGAGACGAGTGGGTGGTGAACGGTCACAAGCTGTGGCCCACCAATTCCGGAGGCCTGGCGGACGTCTTCAGCGTGTTCTGCACCACCGACCCGGAAGGTGGTGACGAGGCCTTTGCCATCATCTACGTTCCGTCCGACACCCCGGGGGTGACTCAGGGCGGCCCCTACCGGAAAGCGGGCATGTCGGGGGAATCGAACAGCGACGTGTGGTTCGATGACGTGAGGGTCCCGGTGGAGTACCGCGCCCACGGTCCATACGAGGACGCCCTGGCCGCCAGGGCGTTCATCTGCTCGGGCAACGTGGGCACGGGCGCCCAGTGCATCGGCGTGATGCGTGGCGTGTACGAGTTGGTCCGGGACTGGTGCGACACACGGGTGGTGGGCGGCAAGGTGCTGAAGGAGCACACCATCACGGCCGGCGTGCTCGCCGACATCGTGGTCTCGATCGAGACGAGCAGGGCCGAGACGTACCTCAAGGCCCGGATGCTCGACCAGCCCGAGGTCTACGGAAGCCGGGACAACCCGGAGATGCTGGCGCGCACCCGGGTCACCAAGCCGTACGTGTCCGATCAGCTCACGTCCGTCGTGAACAAGGCGATGGACCTGATGGGCGCCTATGGCTACGCGCGCGAGGGCGACCTCGAGAAGTACTGGCGCGACTCCAAGATCTTGAGCTTGTGGATGGGCGGCCGGGCGCTGCCCCAACTCGACATCGCCCGCTGGTTCTTCGACGCACAGACGTACTGAAACCCGCCGATGGTTTGGCGGGCGGACCGACTCGCGATTCGACGCGAACGCGCCGTACGCCGTGGAGGACCGTCGGTGTCACGATCACCGCTTCGTCCACCAGGCATCGTGCATCGGCGAGGGTCTCCAGAGGAGGAACTCGTGGGGACCTGCACAGCTCGTGCACGTGGACCACTCGGACAGTCGATCGGTGCCTGGTTGCGAGCGCCGTGGTGAAGTCCACCGCGGCGTGCGCCGATTCACTTTGGTCGATAGCGAGCAACAAGGAATCCCCCATGACTACACCTCCGCCATCTCTCGAATTCGAGGATATTGGCAGCGGGCGCAATAGTGCTGTGAGAATCGTTCTGTCGGGCTGTTCGGGTCGAGCGATCTCGAGGCCTCGATGCCGGCCGGCTGCTTGTAGGCCGGGTGCAGGAGGGGAGGCGGCTTGCCCGCTTCGGCACCCGCGTCCTGCGTGCTGGCGGCATGGTCGGGATGAGTGGGCACTTCAGCGTCCGCGCCGCCTGGATCGGTCTGATCTGCGTCGGGGGCGGACTCCGACGCCCGTCCGCGGCCCTCTCGCTTCTGCCTCTCCCTCAGCCCACAGGCCTCCTTGCCCGCTCGCGCCCATGTCGGGTCGCCCCCGACCGCTCCCGAGTCGCATCACGTGGTCCCAAGCGGATCAGTAGGGATTCGAGTGGAGTCGATCGGGGATCGCCACCGAGCTCGAGCGGTGGCCAGCGACCAGTCGGCACTCCCAGGATCCCTCATCCAGCGTGGGCCTTGGGCTCACGCACGCTTTCTGCGTGATCCGGCGATTGTTGCTTCTGGCCTGTGGTGCATTCGGCCTCGGCCTCGGCTTTACCGCATGTACTTCGACGCCGAACCAGGGCATCCAGTCGACCGCCGCCGCCCCGGGCCACCACGGGAGTTCGCCGACCGTTCACCTGGCGCTGAGCAATCAACAGCCGATTCCGATCGTGCACCTTCCTCGCGGAGGGTGCGTCGAGGTCACGGTCCCCAAGTCCCCGTTCGATGGAGTCCGCACCGAGGCTCCGAGGGTCACTCCTCCGGGAAGGCTCCAACTCGTCTCGGATGCGTTGAACCCCTTGCCGGCCAGCAGAGGCCGGCGCGGATGTCTGCGATGGCCCTGGTCATCCTCTCGGCTGGGCCGGCACACCGCGGGTGCCCACGTCCGCATGACTGCTGCCTATCCGCCTGCCGATGGCTTTGCCGATCTCCCAGAAGAGCAACAGAAGCGCCGCCGGCGCGATGGCGAGCAGCCACTGGTACGCATGCAGGTGAGTAGTGCCCAGCAGCTTTTGCAAGACTCCGAACTCAACCACGAGGAAGGCGAGGACGACTTCCCCGATCGACATGAGGTTGATCTCCTTGCAGTCGAAGGTCGACTGCCGGAACACCGAGTCGGTCAGGCTCCGGCTCTCGAAGGTGCACACGATGCGGAACCACGCGAAGGCCGAGAGGGCCAGAGATGTGGCAACCGCAACGCGGTGGTCAACTTGCGTTCCGAACTGGATCAGGCCCAGCACGCAGACAGCCATGAAAGCGCCCACGAGAAGGGCCATCGCCAGGATCCTGGCATTGAGGAGGGGCTGATTGCGCGGTCGCGGAAGTCGGCTCATCAGTCCAGGAGTCTCGAGGTCGAACCCGAGGGCGATTCCGAGGGGCATGTCGATGAGGAAGTTGATCCAAAGGATCTGAATCGGTGTGAACGGTTCACCGGCGGCGATATTCAGCACGCTGGCGCCCAGAAAGATGAGGACGAACGCCACCAGCGTGATCAAGATGAAGCGGACGTACTTCATCAGGTTGTCGTAGAGCATTCGTCCCTGCTCCACGGCAAAGACGATCGTGGCGAAGTTGTCGTCGGAGAGGATCATGCGGCCGGCGTTCTTGGCCACCTCGGTGCCGGTGCCCATGGCGATCCCGATGTCAGCCGCTTTGATGGCGGGTGCGTCGTTGACCCCGTCACCCGTCATGGCGACGATGTCACCTTTGGCCTTGAGGGTCTCCACGAGCAAGGCCTTGTGCTCGGGGGCGACCCGACCGACGACACCGATTTCGTCAATGCGGGTGAGCCGGTCGGCCTCGGAGAGCGCGGCAAAGCCGGAGCCCAAGATGGCCTCGCCCGGGATGCCGAGCTTCTTCGCTATCGCAGCAGCGGTAATGACGTCGTCACCGGTGACCATCCGGACGCGGATGTGCGCAGCCTGTGCGTTGGCGACCGCGGCCTTTGACTCTTCACGGGGCGGGTCGATCATTCCGACGAGGCTGGTCATCTCCAGGTCCTGCATCAGCGCCAGCAGATCGCCATCTGGGTCGAACGTAGCCGGGTCGAGATCGCGGAAGGCGGCAGCCATCACCCGCAGTCCTTCGCCCTCCATGCGCTCCACGTGGCCCTGGGTCTGTTGCTGCAGCTCGGCGTCCCACGGCACGTGCTCGCCGGCCGAGAGGGCCGTGGATACCCGATTCATCACGGCCGGTGCGGCACCCTTGACGTAGCAGCGCACCACTTGGTTGCCGGATCCGTCGGTGGCCGTGTTGAACGTTGCCATCAGCTTGTACGTGGGGTCGAATGGCAGCGTCGCCAATCGGGGAAGTCGCTCCCGGGTGGCTTCGACGTCGAGCTTGGCCTTCGCGCCGAGCACCAGCAGCGCGCCCTCTGTGGGGTCGCCCACCACCTTTCCGTCAACCAGCCGGGCGTCGCTCGCCACCACGAACGGCATGATGGCCTCATCGATCGTTGGCGATCGGCCGGCTGCATGGTGGACGCTTCCCTCCAGCCCGTAGCCCATTCCGGTGATCGTGTAGCGGTCAATTGCGTCGACCACCTCAACTGCGGTCATCTGGTTCATCGTGAGCGTGCCGGTCTTGTCCGAGTTGATGGCCGAGGTGGAGCCCAGCGTCTCCACGGAGGACAGGTCCTTGACGATGGCGTTGCGTTTGGCCAGTCCAACTGCGCCCAGCGAAAGAATCACCTCGACGACGGTGGGTAGTGCCTCGGGGATGGCCGCAATGGCCAGCGCCACGGCGGTGACGAACAGGGTCTTCGCCGCCAAGCCACGTGAGGCGCCGAGGGCGAACATCACCATCATCGTCACCAGGGCAGCCAGGGCGATCCATTGTGTCATCCGGGTGAGTTGCCTGGAGAGCGGTGTCTCCTCCTTGGTCGTGGCCGTGAGCAGCCCCGAGATCCTGCCCACCTGGGTGTTGGCCCCTGTCCCCGTGACGATCATCTCACCACTGCCATGAGTGACCGGTGTGTTCATGAAGGCCATGTTCGACTGGTCGCCTGCGCCCAGGTCCCCCTTCTCGAGCGTTCCCGCGCCCTTTGCTGCGGGCGTGCTCTCCCCGGTGAGCGCCGACTCGTCGATCTGCAGCGAGCTGGCCCCGACAATTCGGCCATCGGCAGGCACCTGGTCACCTGCAGTCAGCAGCACGATGTCGCCGACCACCAGTTGGTCACCCGGTATCTCGGCCTCCTCACTGTCGCGTCGTACCCGGGCCGAGCTCTTCATCATCGACTTGAGCGCGTTCATCGCGCTCTCCGCCTTGCCTTCTTCGCGCATGCCCACCACGGCATTGACCACGGTGAGCACGAAGAGGAGGATCCCGGTGCTCCATTCCTTGATGACCAACGACACGGCGCCGGCGGCGACAAGGATGATCTGCATGAAGGTGCGGTACTCGTCGGTGAAACGCCGCCAACCCGGCTTGGCTTTCTCCTCAGGAAGGGCGTTCGGTCCGTTTCGCGTGAGCAGTTCGCCCGCCTTCGCCCCCGTGAGCCCCACCGCCGGATCGACGCCGAGGGTCGAGGCGACCTCCTCGGCGGGCATCGCGAACCACTGCTCGGTGTTGCTCGTGGCTGAGCCGGGATCCTGCGTCGTCGAGGTCATCGTTATCGACCGTTGACTTGTTCGCTCGAATCGCTCGGTATCTTGGCTGTCTTGTCGTGATTCTGGTGTCTCAGGTGGTTCGTTCCGGCCTCTTCCTTCTCGGCTGCCGCCTCCAAGGAAACCTGGAAGGGGTCGGAGGCGGCGCCCTCGGGGGCCTCGGCGAGGAGCTCGGCCTTGGCCTCCAGCTCGCCACGCTGCTCCTCGGGCGTCACCTTCGGGAATTGCGGGTCGAGCTCGATCAGGGTGTGAGTCAGTACGGCACCCACACAGATCCGGGCGAACCACTTGTGGTCGGCCGGGATGACGTACCACGGAGCCCACTCGGTGCTGGTATTGGACAGCACTTCGGAGAAGGCCCGCTGGTAGTCATCCCAGAACTTGCGCTCCTTTGTATCGTTGGCCGAGAACTTCCAGTTGTGGTCGGGGAGGTCGAGCCTGCGAAGGAAGCGGATGCGCTGTTCTTCCTTCGAGAGGTTCAAGAAGATCTTGAGGACCTTGATGCCATTGTCGGTGAGGAACCGCTCCCAGTCGTTGATCTCGCGGAACCGGCGCTCCCACACGCCTTTGCCTTTCGCCTCCTTCGGGAGGCGCTGGCGCTCTAGTAGCTCAGGGTGCACCCGCACCACCAGGACCTCCTCGTAGTGCGATCGGTTGAAGATGCCGATCTCCCCGCGAGCCGGGAGGCGCCGTGCATAGCGCCACAGGAAGTCATGGCTCAGCTCCTCTGCCGACGGAACCTTGAAACTGCTCACGTGGACGCCCTGGGGATTCACCCCGCTCATCACGTGGCGGATGGTGCCGTCCTTGCCGCCGGCGTCGAGCGCCTGGAGGCAGACGAGCAGGCCGTGCGAGTCCTGGGCGGCGAGCCGTTCTTGGTAGTCGGCGAGGAGCTCCACGCTTTGTTGGAGGATCGATTCACTGGACTTCTTGTTCAAGAAGTCGGCCTTGTAACCGGGATCGAAATCCCTGGCCAATGTCACCTGGGCGCCCGGCTTGACGCGCAAGGGCTTGATGAGCTCGGCAGCCCAGTCTGCTCTGGTCTCGGACATAATTCAGCCCTCCGATTGATTGGAGCCACGCGCCTCAGCATGTCTTGACGGGCGAACCGACCTCGAAAACTCGAGGACCCAATTCTCGAGTGGAGCAGCTGACCGCCCCTGCTTCGGTTGACATCATCTGCCCGCACCCTTCCTGGTACTAGGGCCGAAAGTCACCCCCTGACGTTCAACTCAACACCTTGGATGTCATCTCGCGCAGATGCGATCGTCGGGGCAGGTCAAAGGCGCACCCAGGCCCATCCCTCGATCAGTACCGGCAGTGCCGTATCCGACTGGTGACGACAGCCCCGGCATCTACAACTCAGACCGTTGTCCACAGTCCGACTCCTGGGTACGAAAAGGTAAAGGACGAGTCGGTGGGTTGATTGAACTCGGCAGAGGAAAGTCCTCGAGCATCTTTGCAAAGGGAAGGTGGAGCATTGCATGGGGGGACGGAGTGCCATGTCGGCGCTTCGTTGCCATCCTGGTGGTCGGGCTCGACGCTCGTGGTCAGTGCGTCAAGTCGGAGTTGTGAGATCGGTCAGAATACGCGTGAGTTGGACGGCTTCGATGGGCGGAAATTGTCCACGAATAGGGACATAAGACCCTGGTCTCGCGCTCGCCATTACCTCATGATGATCTTGCGGTGGGACAACGTGCCGCGTCCCTGGTGGGCGTGGCCGAACGATGGAGGCGGACCGTGGAGCAGCGAGGCGAGGGTTGGGTGTTGTTTGCCGGGATCATCCTGGTGCTGGGGGGTGTCATGAGGGGATTCGACGCCATCTGGGCCTTTTCGTACCACGGTGTCCTGCCCTACAACTTGGAAGCTGCGATCTTCGGTCACAGTCTGCACACCTACGGATGGATCGACCTGATTGTCGCCGTCATCCTGATCGTCTGCGGCTTCGCCGTCGTATCCGGCTCTGGCCCTGCCCGATGGATCGGCATCTTTGCCGCCGCGATCGCAGGGATCAGTGCCATCTGGTGGATGCCCTTCTACCCGGTGTGGGCCCTCGTCTACATCATCATTGCCTTCCTCGTGATCTATGCGCTGGCGGTCTACGGGGGTGTGCGCGAGCCGTCGTGATCCTCGATCCCGAGGCAGTGGGCGGGAATTCCGGACGGAGGTCTCGCTCAACGGATCGCCGCAAACCGGATGGCGATCCGAAGACCTGTGGACCGAGGCCCAGCGGGGGTCTCGTGCGTGCTCGACCGCAGTAGCGGGCCACGGTGGCCTTCCTGGCACTGCTGGCCGCGTCTGTCTGCGATCTACCAGGCAGAACTCGGTGGAGATGATGGGACTCGAACCCCTTCCGGAGCACCGACGGCGTCGACCAATTGCGCCGGCGAACCGATGTAGTTGTGCCTGCCGTGACACTGGGAAACAGAAGGGCCGGAGGGCTCCTCCAAGGGCACTTCAGATCATTCAGCGGTGGCACCTACAAGCCCACGGCGCACTGCCCTCAACCAATGACAAAGTCTCAACACATACGAGAAATCGCTGCGGTCCGGTCTTCGAACCCTCTGATGTCGGCGAACAGACCATCTCTAATGGTCAGGATCTGCCAGCGCTCCGTCGGCCCTCCAGATTCCGACGGAGAATGCTCATCGACCACGCTGAGACCAACGAGGATCTGGCCGCCGAACACGCTCGTTTCGGTGACGACCGCTCGGACCCCGTTCGCTCGACCACGGCGGTACCAGGCAAGTACCTGTTCACGGTTGCGACACCCGGAGTTCATATCGTCCGGCGCCCCCCAGGTGACGTTGGGATCGAGAAGGTCCCGATAGCCGAGGAGATCGGCTGGCTGGAGCGCAGCGCGAATCTGTCCGGCGATCTGCACCATCCCCGCTGGGTCAAATGCCATTGTGGATACCTCCATCAGCCCCTTCATGCGATTCTCACACCAGCAGGCGGGCTTAGGTACTTCACGCACCCTGCCGGTTGGGCGAGGCAATACCAGAAATGAGTGTTAGTTAGTGCGGCAGCCGCTCGGTGAGCATGACGATGACCTCATCCCCTTCAGTCTTGCCGATCTTCTTCCTAATCTCAGCTCTGATCGGCAGCTTGTGCGTGCCGTCACCCGTCGCCATGAATGAACACTGGAACGGTTCGCCCTCCACCGTTCCGCGCACCTTCACGAGGCCCTTGGTCCCGAAGTACTCAGCCGAACCGTCCATCACGACGTAGGTCCAACCACCCTTGGCGGCGCTCTTCTGCATCGTGGCCCGAAACGTCCTAATCCATCTCTCAGATTCTCCACCTGAGGCGCTGATCTGTCGACACGTCACGTTCGATTGTGCTGAACTAGCAGGCACCTGAGGAGGATGTCGGATGACTGTTCGTAGCAGTAGCCCTGTCGGTGCGCCATGTTGGACAGACCTCTGGACGTCCGACGTCGACGTGGCCCGATCGTTCTATACCGAGCTGTTCGGCTGGGAGGCCCTGGAGCCGAGCCCCGAGTTCGGGGGCTACTTCATGTTCGCTCGGGACGGCGTACCGGTAGCTGGAGGCATGGGTCCGATGGGCGACATGCCGGCCAGCAACCGCTGGCGGATCTACCTGTCGACGGCCAACATGACCGAGACGCTGGAGTCGGCGACCGGAGCGGGTGCCCAGATCAGCGTGCCGGCCATGCCGGTCGCCGATCTCGGCATTCAGTCGATTCTTGTCGACCCGTCGGGGGCCGACCTCGGAGCATGGGAGCCCGGAACCTTTCCTGGATTCACCGTCCTGAACGAGCACGGAGCGCCCAGCTGGTTCGAGCTCCTGACCCGTGACTACCCGGGTGCCGTCGAGTTCTATCGATCGGTGTTCCACTGGGACGTCAACGTCGTCGCCGACGTCGACGACTTCAGATACTCGACGATGCTCGATCCCCATGGCGACGGCGAACTCGCCGGCATCGGTGACGCCACGTCGCTCCTGCAGGATGGGGAACCGGCGTACTGGTCGACCTACTGGGAGGTCAACGACGTCGACGCCGCAGTCCAAAGGGTCGGTGAGCTCGGTGGATCGGTCGTCGAGGCCGGGCAGGACACGCCCTACGGTCGACTGGCGACGGTCGAGGATCCGCTGGGGGCACGGTTCAAGTTCCGCACTTCGCCACGGTAGGGCGTCACCATTGCCGGGTGCCTTTCGCGTCCGGGATAAGACCGTAGCCGGGAGAAACGGTGAAACGACATGGCTGAGCTGGAACCGGGCACCGAGCTGACCGCCTTCAGCAGCCCGAACGCGGTACCGACCGAGTGGTCTCGTGCGCGTGCGGCGTTGGCGAAAGCTGAGCTGTACTGGTTGTCGACCGTCCGACCGGACGGACGGCCGCACGTTACGCCTCTGTTGGGAGTCTGGCTCGAAGGAGCGCTGTACTTCTGCACCGGTCCGGACGAGCGCAAGGCGAAGAATCTTCGGGAGAACCATCACTGCGTCGTTACGACGGGCCACAACACCCTCGAGGGGTTGGACATCGTTATTGAAGGAACCGCCGAGACAGTGAGCGATGACGCGGAACTGGTTCGCGTCGCCGACACCTACGAATCGAAGTACGGATCGCACTTCGCCGCACCGAGGGGAACGTGGGCTGGCCTCGGGGACGCCATCCGTCGATCAGAGGCCCTCGTCTACCGAGTCACCCCAGTGACGGGCTTCGGGTTCGGCAAGGGAGAGCTATTCAGTGAGACCCGGTGGCGCTTCTGATGGTGCCGCACTTCCCACGTCGCCGAATGCGTGGGAGGCATGCTTTGCGGGCGAGCATGACGATGGAACAGCTCGAGATCAGAGCCATGATGGACAAAGCGAAAAGGGCGGATCGTGGGTCGGACTGAGCACGTCCGGGTCGGACGCCCGTCGACTCGGACGCCTGAAGGGCGGCAATGAGGCGGGCGAAGTGAGACGTTTCCCGTGAGCAAGCTGATCTACTCGGCGATCACGTCGGTCGACGGCTTCGTCGAAGACGACAGCGGCAATTTCGACTGGGGTGCTCCGGACGCGGAGGTGCACGGCTTCATCAACGACCTCGAGCGGCCGATCGGCATCTACCTCTACGGGCGCCGTATGTACGAGACGATGCTCTTTTGGGAGACGGCCCACAACGTTCCGGATCAGCCCTACGTCATTCAGGACTTCTCTGAGATCTGGCAGGCAGCCGACAAGATCGTCTACTCGAAGTCCCTGGATGCGGTTTCCAGCGCCAGGACGCGTATTGAACGGGATCTCGACCCTGAGGCAATCCGTCAGTTGAAGGCGGCGGCCGCAGCCGACATCACGGTTGGCGGTGCCGAACTCGCCGGCCAAGCCATCAGCACCGGACTGGTCGACGAACTGCGCCTGTTCATCGTCCCAGTCCTCGTCGGGGGTGGGAAGCCGACTCTTCCTGACCACATCCGGCTCGACCTCCAACTGCTGGACGAACGGCGATTCAGGAGTGGCGTCACCTATCTCCGGTACAGCGTCTCAGCCCTGTAGATTGAGATGAGATCGCCAGTTCGACTGTCCTTCGAGGTAGGCCGGTAGAGGGGGGCGGCGCAGTCAGATGGCATGGAGCGAGATCATTGCCAGCGCTCGAGCTGAACAATCGGCGAGTGCGTGGGTCGGCACCGGCGGTACGCTGAGCTTCGTGAGCAGACGCTGTTTCGGAGAGTGGGCCAACTCAGGTCATCGGAGGTAGCGCAGTGGGGAAGATCACCCCGTTCTTGTGGTTCGACGACCAGGCCGAGGAGGCCGTCAAGTTCTATCTGTCGGTCTTTCCAAACTCCCGGATCCTTCAGATTGCACGGCACGGCGAGGGAGGTCCAGGGCAAGCCGGCACGGTGATGACCGTCCACTTCGAGCTCGACGGCAACGAGTTCGTCGCGCTGAACGGCGGTCCCGTGCACTACGGCTTCGATGAGTCGGTCTCGTTCGTGGTCGATTGCGCAACCGACGAGGAGGTTGACCACTACTGGGAAGCTCTCACCGATGGCGGGGAGGAGATCGCCTGCGGATGGCTGAAGGATCGCTACGGTCTCCGCTGGCAGATCGTGCCAACCGATCTTCCTTCGGTTCTCGGTGACCCTGACCCGGAGCGGGCGAGCCGGGCCATGCAGGCCATGATGACCATGAAGAAGCTCGACATCCACGCGATGAAGGACGCTGCCGACGGGGTTACCCGCCAGGTCGATTGAGTTCAACGGGACCCGCCTGCCCATGAGGAGTGGCAGAACGCACTGTGCCGAACCCGGCGACTGGTCCTCTCTGTCTCGCCGCACTGCCGGTCGTTCTTCGTGGCGCCTTCGATTGCCACTGACCCGGATCGACAGTGCATTGGTGGCCTGCACGATGAAAGGAAGCGAGACCAATGAAGACGATGACATGCAAGCAACTAGGTGGACCATGTGAACTTCAGCTCCATGGCGATACCGCTGATGAGGTGATCAAGGCGCAAGACAAGCATCTGAACGAGATGGTTTCGAACGGCGACGACACGCACGAGGATGCCTTGCGGGAGATGAAGGGGAGGTGGAAGCGTCCCATAGCAGCAATGGGATGGTATCGGAGCACCAAGCGTGCCTTTGCTGCTCTTCCCGAAGACTGATCATTCCCACGGGAAGATCACCCACTGGATTCCGTTAAAATGAAATTGTGTGCTTGATGATGTGCCCGTGTCGTTCCCATCTACTCGATCGACCACAGCCAGTTCGAGGACGAACAGGGGCTGGCAGCCAGCGTCACGGGCCTCTGATCGGAGAAGGGCCTTGCACTTGATCGCCGGGTCGGTGGGACGCTGCGACTGATTGACCCCCTGTGGGAGGCACGTAGGGGAGCCTTCCTGTGCTGAGGAGAAGTCGGACCCATGATCTTTGGCGCTCACGTGATTCTGTACAGCGCGGATGCCGCGGCAGACCGAGTGTTCTTCCGGGATGTCCTCGGATACTCGTCGGCGGACGCTGGCCACGATTGGCTGATCTTCAGGCTTCCTCCAGCGGAGTTGGCCGTTCATCCTGCCGGTGACAATGGTGGACACGAGCTCTATCTGATGTGCGATGACCTCCGTGCCGAAATGGCCGCTCTCTTGGAGAAGGGCGTCCGATGCTCCGGCGTAGAGGAAGCTCGATGGGGTTCGGTCACGACGATCCAACTTCCCGGTGGTGGGACCGTCGGCCTGTACCAGCCGAAGCATCCGACAGCACTTGCGCCAAGGACGTCCTGACTCGGCCTGGGATCCTCGGACGTCCTGGCCTCCGATGGGCGTCCCATACCGTCGGCTGGGTGGGTTTGTTGCCATTTGCCACCTGTCAACACGCCGTTGGCTGTAGAGGGAATTCAGGGTGCGGCCGTGTTGCCCGCAAGCGTCCAACCGACGAGCGCATTGGCATGACCGTGCCCCATTCCGTACTCGGACTTGAGGTAGCCGACGATCGCCATGTGCCTGTCAAGACCACTGTCGACGATGATCTTCTGCCACTCCGCAATGGAGCGACCGTACTTCGTCTCGATTGACGGGAAGTACGAGGCTGGCCCTTGTTTCGGCCAAGGCGCAGACTGTTCAGCCATGATTGACATCTCTCCTTCTCGCGCTCGCGGAGGAGCCAACTGCCGATGCATTCTCGCGCCGCCGGGTGACCCGGATCGCCAGAGGAGGGAGGCGCTTCGCCTCTCAGAGAACGGGCCATGGCCGCCCAGGCGGTGGACAGTGGGCAAGAATGGCGACACAGATGAGCTCGCTCCCTTCGCCCCATCGAACAGTCGTGGATACCAGAAACCTTGCGGACCTCTACGGGCTGCCTGTCCTCGACTGGGACACGATTGCCATCCGCCTTGCACGGGGGGTGACCCAGGCCCCCAGGACGGGCGGGCCTGATCGGCATACCTGCTGGTTGGCGACGATTAACCGGGACGGAAGTCCGCACGTGACGGGCGTCGGCGCGCTCTGGGTCGATGACGCCTTCTGGTTCGAGACCGGGGAGCAGACTCGTAAGGGGAGGAATCTCGCCCGTGACCCACGTTGCACTCTCAGCGTTGCCACTCACGAGTTCGATCTCGTCGTGGAAGGCATCGCCGAGAAGATCAAGGATCGCGAGACCGTCGCCCGGATGGCGGAGAAGTGGTGCGATCAGGGTTGGCCGGCCCGAGTCGATGAGACCGGTCTGGCCCTGACCGCCGACTTCAGCGCCCCGTCCGCGGGTCCTCCGCCATGGGTGATCTATCGCCTCGTGCCCGATCGGGCAACAGCCCTACAGACCGTAGAGCCCGGAGGGGCAACGAAGTGGCGATTTCGGTCGAGCTGACCTTCGGCCCCAAGGATCCACCGGCGAGCAAAGGGTTGTGCGGTGACGTTGAGGCCGACCGAAGGACTGCCGACGTGGCTCGAGAGTCGCTCTCCCGGATCCTGCTTCGCTGCCGACTCGGAGGCGGTCCCTAACCGTGGGCCGGATCATCGATGCTGTTCTAGCCGTCAGGAAACGCTTGGGCGATTCGCACGCTGACAAAGCGTTCAACGAGAGGCTTCGGCAGCGGCGCAAAAATCATTTTGCATTTGCCGTTCTTGTTACGACGCGTATGTGGAGAAGGCCGGTCGGTAGTCGTGCCAAAGGCCCTAACTGTGGATGAGCTTCCACCACCACGCGGGCTCAGCCACGGTGTGAAGCAGTCTCAATGGCACGATCTCGATCTGCTTCCCTAGGGTGAACCGGGCGGCGCCGACCTGATTGTGAGGGGTCTGCTCCTTGGGAGCCGCCAAAGACATCGTACCCAGGACCACTCGTTGGCCCGGCACGCCGAGCAACCACGAAGCTTGCGAGGCGATTGCCGGAACCTCGTGACGAATTCCGTCCCAATCCGAAGTGGCGGTGCCCAACGCGGACCCTGGCTTGGCCACGGCGACTGGAACGACGGCCGCTTCGGCAGCATCAAGGAGATTTTCAACCAGGGGGCCGGTATACCGGAGGGGATACTGCGCCTCCAACGCACTGTAGGGAGCGGTTGTCATGGTGCTGGCAGGTGTCGCCGCCACCGCTCCTGTCGTGGAGGAGGCGGTGGGTGGACTGGTGACGGCCGCCGAGGATTGTTCCCGCTGCGCCAGGGCCGATGCCATTACCAGCACCGAGCGTCCCCGGATCGTCCGGTAACCGGCCAGCACCATGCACCCGGCGGACTGGGCTGTGTACCCGGATTTGATGCCGACGACCCCGTTGGTGCCGACCTCCGTCACAATGTTGTGGACCGTGCCGACCAGAGGAAGGCTGACAGTGGGCATGCCAACGACGTCGGCAAATGCCGGAATGGCCATTCCTGCCGCAGCGATTCTCAGACTGTCGGCCGCTGTCGAGACCGACTGTGGCTGAAACCCGCTGGCGTCGACGTAGTGCGTATGCACAGCGCCGAGCGAGGTGGCCAGTGAGTTCATTTTGGTGACGAATGCCGATTCGGTACCTGCGTCCCAAACCGCGATGCTGTACGCGATGTCGTCGGCGGATTGATTCAGCAGCGCCTCGAGCATTTGCATCTCCGTGAGAGTTTCACCCACCTGCAGGGGGACGTTCGTCTGGTCAGTTTGCAGGTCGACGTCGAACTGAGCAGCATCGGCCGCGGTGATGGTGATCGAAGGTCCGCTTGCGTTGAGCGCAACTGGATGGTCGTGGAGAATCACCACGGCAGTGGCCATTTTGGTCAACGAGGCGATGGGAACGGGACCCTCCAGTCCGGACTGTTGTGCATAGCCAAGGGAGGGAATGGCGACCGCAGCCTGGCCAGCGATCGGCCAAGGGAGCGCTGGGGCGGACCCACGGACCAAGGAGTAAGAGTGTCGATCGGTAGGGAGCGTTGGCTGCGCCAACGGCCGGCTTACGCGCTGCGCGGCGAGCAGACCACTTGACAGAAGCACCACCACGATGAGCACGGCCAGCGACCACTTGATCCTGCGACGGTTCCGGCGACGTCTGGCGTGTCGTGGTCGCTCCACCCCAATGGGTGCTGGCATCCTTGGGCTACCTGGCTCCGCCGCCATCGCCTCGTCGGTGGTTGGCCCTGCAAGGGCGCTCAACGACCCTCCGTCCTCGGCCGTCATCGGCTCGATTTGGGGCTTTTGCTCATCAGCTTCGTCTCACTACTCCCGGCGCTCTCTGCTTCTCGTTACGGGCAATCGGCCCCGGCAAAGCCTAAACGCGGGGGCCGGAGAAACCTGTCATCCAGCGCCTGAGGACAGCAACCGAACCCAAGCGCTGCGATGCACTGTGATCCTCAGCTGATGCAGCTGAGTGCCAGCCAATGGTCGTGAGAGTTCTCAGCCTGCGTCGCTGCGGTCTCCATCGGCCGGCACTAGCCTTCGGACTGATGAGATGATCCGTCTTGGTCGCCGCTTGGCTCAGCGATCCCATCGGTAGCCGACGTCGACGAAGGGAGCGGTGCACGGCGGGCCGTCGGCCACCAGCATCTCGGGTCGGGCGTGGAGATCTTCCGGGACCCGTATCAAGGCAGAAGAGCGGGTTCCGTAGCCGTCGGTGTGTACGCACGAAGCAAAGGTCGCTGGCCGTCTCGCAATGGCGTCGTTCTTGCTCGACTCCCCATCGGCGGTGACGGGCACGGTGTGATCGGCCAGCACGGATGGCAGCGCCGTCCACAGCGTTGTATTCGCCGAGCGTGCCGCCGAGACAAGCGAGCGGATCCGGTCGACCTTTGGGGACGACTCTCCAAGCGCCACGTTCTCGAGCACATGAACGCCCGGGGTGAGCTGATGGACCACCGGCGCCTCGTCGGCGGGCAGCGCAATGTAGTAGAGCGACTGTCGGTCCCCGACCAGAAGCCATGCCGGGTTGTACTCGCCCGCCTGCACGTTCCTTACCAGCTCGGCCACTCCATCATCGGCACTCCGCTGGCCGGCGAGCATCAGGGGCAGTTCGCCCCGGGAGCGCTTGCTCAGATCACGCCCCCCGGAGGAAGGGCGGTTGGTCAAGCCCGCCACCACCCCGTGGTCGTTCACCGCCAGCCAAGTCCCACCGGCGAGATCGTCGCGTCCACCGAGGATCCTTGGATTGCTCTCACGTAGTACGCAGAGCGGGTGTGCCGGCCGGTCGAGCTGCTCGTCGCGATTGGCGGCCACCACCAGTGCGTATCCCGGCTCCGTCTGCCAGGCGAACACGAGGAGACACACCGTGGCCAGGGTATCGGGTGCCGGCAGAGGGGACAGGGGCATGCGAGCACAGCCGCCTTATCGATCAGGTCGGAGTAGAAGTCTTGACCGCCGAAGCTCGCCTGGGGAGCGTGTAATGCTGATTCGGCCAGGTTGAGCCGGCTCGATCTGGCCAGAACGTCGGCATCAATCCCCGTCACCTGCTCGGCCAGCCACAGGAACTCGGACAGGGAGACGAACCGGGTCAACGGGCGAGTCGGTCCAGCAACTCCTTGTCGCGTTCGAGGAGCTTGCTGGCCCGGGCGGTGAACTCTGCGTCTGCTCGGACACGGGTGATCTCAGAGGAGAGCGACTCGATGATGAGAGCGTTCACGCTCGTGCCCTTGACGCGTGCCACCGCTTCAGCCTCTTCGGCCAGGTCCTCGGGAAGCCGAACGGTTGTCTGCTTTGTCATGACATCATGATATCACGATGCGATAAGCCAGCGATCGACTGCGGCCGAGCGTCCCTGAACGTTCGGGCTGGTGTCGCCGGGGGCTGTCCCCAACCGCCGGGAGGCTGGCGAGGGGGAAGCGGGTCGTGCCGATGGCATGTGTATGCTGATTTGCATGCATTCGACGAGTGTGCGGATCGATCTAGAGACCCACGAGGAGCTCAAGCGGCTGGCCAAGGACCTCGGGACGACCGTGGGACGTACGGTGGCGCTCGCAGTTCGAGCGCTTCGACAGGACCGTATCGGCAGCCAACTCGCCCGACCGTTACGAGACGACGAGACAGCCTGGCTCGATGCCGACGTCGGGTGACGTCGTCGATCTGGACCTCGGACTCCCCGAAGGCCGAGAAGCCGGATTCCGCCATCCTGCGGTGATAGTGACCGCCCAGCGCATCTTGCACGCAGAACCATCTGTCATCCACGTCGTCCCTCTCACCTCGACCACACGGAACTTCGACTCCGAGGTAGCCATCGAACCCGATGGTCGCAACGGGCTCACGCTCACCTCAGCAGCCCAATGTCAGCACCTGCGCGCCGTCTCACCCAGGCGAATCGCCTCGACTCGCGGCAACGTGGGAGCCGCCACCTTGGTTCAGATCCGCGAAGCCATCTCGATGATCCTCGACCTTCCCGGCTGAGTCCTGGATCCACGCGGCCTGACAGCTGCTCCCTGCCCCCGAAGACCGGCTCGAGGGCGAGTTCGCGGTCGGCGACTGATCAGTACTGGATGTCGAGGGCGTAGCGGAGCGCGTGATCAAGGGCGGCACGCTTTTCCAGGCTCAAGTGGCCGACTGCAGCCTCCGTCAGCATCGTCTTCGGCAACGTCACGATGTTGTCGCACGTGATCACGCTGGCATCCGGCAGCCCCTCGTCAGTTCCCACGGCGATCTCGGAGCGAATCCCACGAATAGTGCGGGCGATGGGCGCACATGTGACGGCGGACAGGACTGCGATCGCCGCATCACGGGTGAGGACGCAGACAGGGCGTCGACCCGCAGGAGTGCCAAGGTCTGCCCAGACGATGTCTCCTCGGGCTACCACTCCGGCATGGTCGCAGCGGCCAGCCGCGTGGCCGCTTGGACAACCTCCGGATCCTGCGGGATTCGACGATACGCCGCCTGAAGTTCGACGTCCGCACGATGCATGTCTGCTGCGTCCAAAACCGCAATGGCTCCTCTGCGGAGGAGCTCGGAGCGATTCGTCCCGCGCTCGGACGCCAAGAGATCGAGTCGGGTCACCAAGTCATCGTCCAGCTGCACGAGAACTTCGCGTCGACTCACAAACCATATGGTACACCATATGCCACCCGCAGCGACCATTGGCGGCTACCAGTCAGAGTGCCCCCGCGTCGCCGGCCCGGTGGGACCCATGCCGGCCCACCGAGCAGCGGGTGCCTGCCATGGCGAACGGGCGCCCCGGTGTTTTCCGAAGTGCCGCCGAACGGGCACGGTGCAAGGTGACGTTCGAACACCGGGGGTGACGTTGCGGTCGGGTTGAGATTTCCCAGGGTGACACACCGTTCCGGGGTGACGTTGAGGGTGATGTCCATCGGGATCATGGAAAAGGACCCGGGCGTGTCGTCCTGGTCCCGATCCAACGAGATCCCATGCCCAACCGACAACGGGACGCCAAGGAGATGCCCCTTCTCACTGTGAGCCAAGCGGCGGTGCTGCTCAGTAGCCACCGCTCGACGCTCTACAAGGCGATCGGCGACGACCGGTTTCCCCTTCCGGTGGTGCGACTGAACCGACAGATCCTCATCCCCCGAGTTGCGGTGGAGCGCCTGCTCGGTGGCCTGGTCGATCAGGAGACGGAGGCGGGGCCATCCGGTGCCAGTTCCTGTTGCCCGTCCTGCGGAGGATCGTTGGATTCCCGCTCCCCCTCGTTGTCGAGGACACGACCGAAGTGCTCGGCGGCCCGACGGTCCTCTGCGGCGATGCCGTCGGTGTAGTGACGGGCCATACGCACGGTCGCCCACCCCATGCGTGCCTGCTTCTGGCGCTCGGGGATCACCGGGTCGAGGATCGTGGCCTGAAAGTGGCGGAGCGAGTGGAGGTGGACGTCCGCTGCGAGGCCGGCACGCTTCCGGATTTTGATGAACGTGTGGGTCATCGACTCGGGGTGCGGTGGTGTCTCCCCTCCGGGTTCGGTGGAGAACACGAAGCCGTCCTCTGACAGGGCCAATTCGCAGAGCTCGGCCAACTGGGTCTGCGAGGTGCGAAGCGCCTCCAGCACGGCAATCGTCCCGGCATCGACGGCAACGGTGCGGATGCTGGCCTTGGTCTTGGGTCCCTTCGCCATCGCTCCGCCCTTCGCCGCCACGATCGACTCATTCACCCGGACGGTCGCACGCTCCCAGTCGATGCTGTTCCACCGCAGCGCGCACGCTTCGCCACGTCGCATGGCGGTGGCGGCGACGAGATGGAGGTAGGCGCCGAAGCGCTCGTCGAAGGCCTTCGCCTCCCGGACGAGCGCCTGGACTTCGACCACCTCGGGTGCCCGGACGGGATCCGGCCGTTCGGCGAGCGGCCAGGTGGGAAGTTCGGTGTCGGCCACCGGATTGGTGAGGGTGCCTCCACTCCCCTTCGCGGCCAATCTGCATGCCCTGCCAATAATGTTGCGCACCCGCCGGACGGTGTCCCTGCCGGCTCCGTCGGCCTTCATCTTGCGGAAGTACCGTTCGACCTCGAAGGCATTGAGGGCGGCGATCCGCTTGGTCCCGATGGTCTCTCTGACGTACCGTTCCCAGATCTCCTCGTAGCCCCTGACCGTCTTCGGCGAGAGATCCGCCTAACCGTTGTCCCTCCAGCCCTCGATGGCGTCGTTGATGGTCGTCGAAGGTCCCCAGGCCCGGTTCTCCTCCTGGGGTAAGGGAGCCGGAGTGCTGTCCTGGACGGCGATGAGTCGGGCGAGCTCGCGTTCTGCCGCCCTCTTGCCGCCCCGGAACACGACGCTGCGCTGCTTCGGACGACCGTGGTTGTCACGACCGATGAACACGCGCAGCTCCCAGGTGTCGGCGCCCCGGTCTTTCCGCTGACGAATGGATCCGGCCATCACTGTCCCTACATCTTCTACATCTTCTCTTGCCCGTCCCGAAGTCGTAGGGACAGAGGCTCGTCGAGGGAGGGTCCAATCGACGCCAAGCCGCTGACCTGGACTTGTATGGTGGAGATGATGGACCTCGAACCCACGACCCCCTGCTTGCAAAAGTGATCCCTCGGTTTGCCATCTGTGGCCGAGAGTGGATCGCAGCCGGCTAATCCCAGGTCAGATAGGGACGCCTCGCGGGACCCGAAGATCGCCGGCGACGGGTGTCGACACTTGTCGACGGGTTTGTAGGGACGGGAGTAGGGACCGGATCGGGTTCGGAGGGTACTGCCCCGATAACGCGATTACACGGGTGAAAGTGACCCCCAACCGGCAACGGCTCAGCCGTGACCCCGACGCGCGTCCACACGGTGGGCGGCGAGCACACCGAAGGCTGCAGCTGCCAGGGCGGCGACCCCGCCGATGAGGACTGGGGCGCGGACGCCGACCGCGTCGGCGATCGCCCCGAGGATCGGTCCGCCGATCGGTGT
>ODAK010000450.1_pt1 | contig 47526 bp, 38 predicted proteins | sample 1539591 | NCBI WGS metagenome assembly ODAK01 (sample SAMEA3539303, study PRJEB22396) | soil metagenome | biome: tundra; feature: field; material: soil | place: USA | collected 2010-05 | depth 0.15 m
GTCGGACCAGAGCCGGAGCCGGAACCCGAGCCCGAGCCCGAGCCCGAGCCCGAGCCGGAGCCCGAACCCGAACCCGAACCGGAGTCGATCGAGCCCGAGCCTGGGGCAGTGGACCCGGGGGCGCCGCCACCCGTCGGCGTGCCGATCGGGCTCGCGGGCGTGCCGGTCCCGGAAGCCGGCACCGGGGTGCCTGTCGGTGACGGGGTGGTCCCGCTGGGATCTCCCGTCCCGGTCGGCGTGACGGTGGCGGTTGGCGTGACGGTGGCGGTCGGCGCCACGTTGCCTGCGGTTCCCGCCGCCGCGACCGGGGCGGAGGCGACCGGACCCGTCGTGGGGGTCACGGGCGCCGGCTCGGTCGCGGTGGTGTCGGCCGGAGGCAGCACCGTCGGATCGGACTGCGTCTGGGTCCGACCCGATGCCGGGGCGGCCTTGGCGGGCTGCGGCGAGACCGACTTGGTGTTGGTGGCGGCCGGCCCCTTGGCTGGAACGGTCACCAGCGCCACCTTGACCGCCTTGGTGATCCGGGTCGTGTCATTCCGCTTGCGCTTGGCCGGCGCGCTGCGCGCCGGCTTCACGGATGTCGTCACGACCACGTTGGCCGGGGGCGCGAAGGCCACTGCGGGCTTGACGGCGACGATCGCGGCGGGGTGCGGGGCGCGGCGGCGGAGATGGCTGGAATGATCGACCTCGACCGCCCCCGCGGTGACCAGCGCCGCGGCCGCCAGACCTGCGGCCGCCTTGGTGGCGAGCGCGCCGACGCCGGCGGACACGAAGCTGCTGGTCGCCGATCCGGCCACCACCGTCGTACCCACGACCGCGGTCGAACCTGCCGCGCCCGCTCCGGCGGCGCCACTGCCCGCGGCGCTCGAGCCGGCCGCGGTTGCCCCCGAGCCCGCTCCTGCGCCGGCGGAATGACTCAGGTGCAGCAGCGCGAACTTCCGCAACAGGACCAGCGGCCCGATCGGCAGCAACGCCGCCAGCGCCTTGTTGGTGTGCTTGAGCTGCGTGCGGAAGGTGCTGCAGCGCTCGCAAGCGCGCAGATGGCGGCGAACCAGCGGGCTCGGGCGCCGCCGGAGCCCCTCGGCCACCTCGCCGAGCTCGATCCGGACCTCGTCGCAGGACAGCAGCCGGGCCTCGGCCGCCTCGGCCAGCGAGACACGCGCGCGCACGAGCAGGGACTTGACGCTCGGCACCGTCGTCTCCATCGCCTCGGCGATCTGCTCGTAGGAGAGGGCATCCATCTCGCGCAGCACGAGCGCGGTCTTCTGCGTCTCGGTCAACTCGTGGATGTCTCCCACGAGCAGCCGGAACTCCTCGCGCTCGTGCACCTTGTCCGCGGTGCTGGCGCCGTTCTCGGACAGGTGGATGTCCATCGAGTCCACGCCGACGGCCTGGATCCGGCGCAGATGGTTCAGGCTGCGGTTGCGCGCGATCCGGTACAGCCATGGCCTGACGTTGATCGGCCGGTCGTCGGCGAGGATCGCGTTGAACGCCGCCGCCAGCACCTCCTGCAGGACGTCCTCGGCGTCCTCGCGTGAGCCCAGCAGATGGCGGCAGAACGCCAGCAGCCGTGACTCGTAGCGTGAGACGAGAACCTCAAAGGCCGTCGTATTGCCCTTGCGCAGATATGCGACCAGGCGTTCATCCGACTGCAGCCGGAGCAGCGTTGACCGCCCGTGCAGTCCGATCCCACCGGAGTATTTGAGCGCAGAGACTTCCATCCAGGGCGGTGGCGAGACTAGTCGCTAAAGCAAACGACACCGTAGCAGCGCCAAAGTTGCGCTTTTACGCAACCTTCTGTCGCCGTGCCCGAGTTCGCATCCAGCGAAAGGCCAGATTTGCGCGCCACAGTCCAGCGGGTTCGACGGGGGTTCGACGAAGTCGAAACCACATACCCGGGGAGGGACTCGAACCCTCACGCCGCAAAGGGCAGTCGCTCTTAAGGCGACCGTGTCTGACCAATTCCACCACCCGGGCTCCGCCGGGAAACGCTAGCGCCTTCGGGCGCCGGTTCCTAATTGACAGTGTAATGAGCGCCTTGGTAGCTTCGCGGCAGATCGCGCTGGGGGTGAGGCCCCCCACCCCGCGCGGGAGGAGATCGATTGGCTGGGTCGCGGCGGTGCGAAACTCAACGGTGATCGGCCGGGTTGCCGCTACGGCGGCAGTCGCGGTCGCCCTTATCGCTGTGGTGTTGATCCTGCTCTCCAGCGGGAGCACGTATCAGGTCAAAGCGATCTTCCAGGATGCCAGCCAGATCGTCAGCGGCGATCAGGTGCAGGTCGCCGGCAACCCGATCGGGACCGTGTCCAGCATCTCGCTGACGCCGAACGGCGAGGCGCAGCTGACCCTGAACATCACCAACAAGCTCTATGACCCGCTGCGCCAGGGGACCGAGGCGACCGTCCGCCAGGCGTCCCTGTCGGGCATCGCCAACCGCTACGTCGATCTTCGGCTGGGGGGCGCCAACGCTCCGTCGATCGCCGACAACGGGGTGATCGGCACCCAGAACACGACCAGCGCCGTCGACCTCGACCAGCTGTTCAACTCGCTTGACGCCCCCACCCGCAAGGGCCTGCAGGACCTCTTCCAGGGCTCGGCCTCACAGTACTCCGGCCAAGGCCAAATCGCGCAGCGGGCATGGCGGTACCTCAACCCGGCGATCGCGTCCTCGAGCATGCTGTTCAGCGAACTGGACCGCAACACCGAGGCATTCACCAAATTCATCGTCAAGACCGACCACCTGGTCACCGACGTGGCCCAGCGCGGCGGCGATCTCAGCGGCCTGATCTCGCACCTGTCGACGACCACCCAGGCGCTGGCCTCCGAGCGAGTTCCGCTGGCGCAGTCGCTGCAGCGGCTGCCGGGCTTCATGCGCCTCGCCAACACGACGTTCGTCAACCTGCGCAGCGCACTGAACGACCTCAAGCCGCTGGTCGATGACTCAAAGCCGGTGGCGCCCAAGCTGCAGAAGCTGCTCGTGCAGCTCAAGCCGCTCGCCGAGGAGTCCGTGCCCACCGTCCAGGATCTCTCGAAGATCATCAGCCGGCCGGGCGCCAATAACGATCTGACCGAGCTGGTCAAGCTCGGGATACCGCTGGCGAACGTCACCGTCCATAACATCCAGGCCAACGGCAAGCTCCGTCCCGGGGCGTTCAACGAGTCGACGATCGCGCTCAACGACTCGACCCCGGAGCTCGCCACGGCCCGTCCGTACGCGGTTGATCTGACCGGCTGGTTCGAGGGCTACACCCACCCCGGGGTCGTCGACGCCAACGGCGGCTCCAGCCGCATCGCGCCGGTCATCGGGATCGGCTCGCTACAGAACGGCGTGCTGAATCTGATCCCGACACTGCTGGGTGCCCCGGGTTCGGCACTGCGGGGGGTTTATGCCTTCGGCACCACCCTGCTCGGCCCGGTCACTGGCGGCATCCTGGGCGGCGGTACCGGCACCACCAGCGGCACCCCGAGCGCCAGCGGCCTGTTGACCAGCGAGCAGGGCGACCGCTGCCCCGGATCGATGGAGCGCGGGGCGATTTACTACCCGGAGAGCGGCTTCCCGTGTAATCCCAACGAGGTTCCGACCGGCCCATGAAGCGGATCCTCCTGAGCGCCTGCATATTGCTGGGCGCCGGCGCGTTCATCTTCCTGGCCGCCGGCGCGTCCAGCGGGAGCCCCGCCGGCACCTACAAGATCGAGCTCGACAGTGCGTTCGGGATCGTCACCGGGGCCGAGTTCAAGGTGTCGGGCGTATCGGTGGGGACGATCGACGCGATCAACCTGGACCAGAAGACGCTGGATGCGGTCGTCACCGTCTCGGTCAACCGCAGCGGCTTTGGCTCCTTCCACGCCGATGCGTTCTGCCAGTCTCGCCCGCAGTCGTTGATCGGCGAGTACTTCATCGATTGCAACCCGGGCACCAGCGGCAAGGTGCTGCCGCCGGGGAGCACGATCCCCGTCTCCCACACGCAGTCCACGATCCCGGCGGATCTGCTGCAGAACGTGATGCGGATGCCCTACCGCGAGCGCCTGACGCTGATCATCAATGAACTGGGCGCCGCAGCCGCGGGCCGTTCCGGCGACCTGCAGGCCGCCCTGCAACGGGCCGTGCCGGCGCTGACCGAGACCGACAGCCTGCTCAACCTGCTGGCCAACGACTCGACCACGCTGCAGAACCTGACCCGGGACTCCAACACCGTCGTCACTGCCCTGGCCAACAACACCGGTACGGTGGAGCGCTTCATCACCGAGGCCAACAACGTCGCCAGCGACACGGCCACCCAGCAGGGCAACCTCAAGCTGACGCTGCACAATCTGCCGGGGCTGCTGGCGCAGGCGCGGCCGGCGCTGGCCAAGCTCGGGGCGGCGGTCACCGCCAACCAGCCGGTCGTCAACAACCTCAACGCCGCCTCTGGCCAGATCCACCGCCTGTTCGCCGATCTGCCGAACTTCTCACGCTCGGCCCGGCCCGCTCTGAAGTCGCTCGGCCAGGCGTCGGTGACCGGCAAGACCGCCGTGCAGGCAGCTGCTCCGACGGTCGCCGCGCTGAACATGTTCGCCAAGCCGACGCCTGAGCTGGCCCAGAACCTGGCGATCGTGCTCCAGGATCTGGACACCCAGAAGCGCGCAGTGGAACGGGATCCCCGCAGTCCCGGCGGCCAGGGCTTCTCCGGGCTGCAGGCGCTGCTCGGATACGTCTTCAACCAAACGCTGGCGATCAACGCCTTCGGCCCGCTGGGTCACTTCCTGGCCGTCGACGCGTTCTTCTCCAAGGCCTGCTCGCCCTACGCCACGCCCGCCACGGTGGCGATGGCGCTGCAGGCCTACGGCTCGCAATACCGCCAGTGCTACTCGTGGCTGGGCCCCAACCAGCCTGGCGTCAACGAGACCGATCCCTCGGACCCGAGCGCCGCGGTCCCGGATCCCGGCGGCGCGCCTCCGGGTAAGACCGGTTCCACGACCAGCGCGGCGAAGCTGACGGTCGCTGACCTGGCCAGCCAGACCTCGACCGCAAGCTTCGCCCAATCCCCTGCTACGACCACGGGGACGACAGCCACCACGACCAGCACCGGCACCACGGCCAACCCGGCCGCCGGCAGCGACACCACGAGCGGCGCGGCCGGAGCGACGCCCGCCGACACGACCTCCACGCCCGCGTCGACTCTGCACAACACGGTCAGCTCGATCCTGTCCCTGCTGGCAGGCGGCAGCTCGTCGACGGCCGGCGCCAGCTCGGCCGCCAGCGGAGTCTCGGGCGCCTCGAGTTCCACCGGCACCGGGTCATCGGGTTCCAGCGGCTCCGCCTCCGGCGGCCAGACGCAACAGCTCCTCAACTACCTCCTGGCGCCATGAGCACCAACCAGAGACGATCCCAGCAGTCGGCGTTCGCTAACCCGGTGCTGATCGGCGCGATGACCGTGCTCGTGGTGATGGTCGCGGTGTTCCTGGCCTACAACGCCAACGCCGGGCTCCCGTTCGTGCCCACCCGGGAGCTCAAGGTGGACATGGCCAGCGGGTCTGACCTGGGGGTCGGCGACGAGGTCCGTGAGGGCGGCTTCCTGATCGGGTCGATCTCCGACATGAAGCCGATCCAGCTGGCCAGCGGCCAGGTGGGCGCCGAGCTCACGCTTTCACTCGACCAGGCCTACGGCAACGTCCCCGTCGACTCCACCGCCCAGATCGTCCCCCGTTCGCTGCTCGGGCTCAAATACGTAGATCTGCACAAGGGAACCGCTCGCCGCGCGTTCGCCGACGGGGCGACCCTGCCGATCGCCCACACAAGCGTGCCGGTGCAGTTCGAGGATCTGTTCCAGGCGTTCGATCCCAAGACCCGGTCGGCGATCGACCAGAACCTGGTCGGCTTCGGCGACACGCTGGCCGGACGCGGGTCGGCGCTCAACGACACGATCGCCAGCCTGCCGGCGCTGCTGGGCCACCTGGAGCCGGTGGCCCGGTATCTGTCTGCCCCCAGCACTCAGCTGACCCGGCTGTTCACCTCGCTGGAGGGCTTCATGGGCACGGTCGCGCCGCTGGCCCAGACCAACGTTCGCCTGCTGGCCGACGCGGCGACCACGTTCGAGGCAATCTCGCGCGATCCGCACGCGCTGGAAACCACGATCGGCGAGTCGCCCTCGACCGAGGATGTCACCACCAACTCGCTCCGCGTCCAGCAGCCGTTCCTGGTCGATCTCACCCACCTGGGCACCAATCTGGCCCCGGCGACCTCCGAGCTGCGCGCCGCGCTCCCCGACATCAACCCGGCGATCGAGGTCGGGACCCAGACGCTGGCTCGCACGCCTTCGCTGAACGCGAACCTGCAGCAGGTGATGGGCGCCCTGAAGAACCTTTCGCTGGCCCCCGGGACCAACGTCGCAATCAACGCGCTGACCTCCACGGTCTCGACGCTGAACCCGATGATCAGGTACCTCGGTCCGTACCAGACGGTCTGCGACGACTGGAACTACTTCTGGACCTACCTCTCAGAGCACCTGTCCGAGCAGACCAGCTTCGGCTTCGCCCAGCGCGTGCTGCTCAACCTGGCCAACCCGGTGCAGAACAACAATGTCGGGCAGGCCGGCGCGAGCGCGCCCGTCAACGGTGGCGGCTCCAGCTCGCTGCTGGGCGGCAACGAGTACCTGCACGCGCAGAACTACGGCGCGGCTGTCGACAAACAGGGCAACGCCGACTGTGAGACCGGCCAGCGCGGGTATCCGCTCAAGCTCAACGCGTTCGATCCGCAGCACCGTGACCTGGCCAGCGATGCCCACACACCGGGCGACCAGGGTCCGACGTACGCCGGCCGCGCGCACGTGCCGGCCGGTGAGACCTTCAGCCGCAACCCGAGCACCGGTCCGCAGCTGGTCGCCAACCCCAGCAATCCATGAGACGCAAGCGACGCCGCAGAAGCCGACTGAACACGTTCACCGCCGGGGTGATCGGGATCGTGGTGATCGTCGTGTTCTCCTACCTGGCCTACACGAAGTTCGCCAACCCGTTCGCCAACCCGTACACGATCCACGCCGTGTTCTCCAACGCCAACGGGGTCCGGCCCGGCTCGCCGGTGCGGATCGCCGGCGTGGACGTCGGCCAGGTGACCGGCGTCGGCGCCGAGCCGGGTTGCAAATCCTCCTCCTCGGACCCGAGCGCCTGTCACGCGGCCGAGCTGACGATGACGATCCAGAACCAAGGGCTGCCGATCCACGACGACGCCACCTTCGCGATCCGCCCGCGGATCTTCCTGGAGGGCAACTTCTTCGTCGACGTCAGCCCCGGTACGCCCTCGGCCCCGACCGCCGGCGCCGGGCACACGTTCCCGATCCAGCAGGGGGTCGAGCCCGTGCAACTCGACCAGGTCCTGACCTCGCTGCAGTCCGACACGCGGCGCAACCTGCAGATCCTCCTGCAGCAGTTCGGAACCGCGGTAAAGGAGGGCGGCCCGGCTTACAACGCCTCGATCCAGTACTGGCTGCCGGCGTATGAGTACACGTCGATCGTCGCCCACGACGCGCTCGGGATCCAGCCCCACGACCTGTCCAACTACATCGCCGAGCAGGGCACGGTGGCGGCCGCGCTGGACGCCCATCCGCAGAACCTTCAGAGTCTGATCACCGACTTCAACACCACCGCCAACTCGTTCGCACGCGTGAACACCTCGCTGGAGGCCACGGTCGCCGAGCTGCCGAAAACGCTGTCGGCAGCGATCCCCGCGTTCAACGCGCTCAATGCGGCGTTCCCACCCCTCCGCGAGCTGGCGCGAACGCTGATCCCCGGCGTCAAGTTCACCGGTCCGACGATCGACGCCAGCCTGCCGTTCATCACCCAGCTCCGGTTGCTGGTCCAGCCCGCCGAGCTGCGCGGCCTGACCGCCGACCTGTCGGTGACCGTGCCGGCGCTGGCCAAGCTGGCGCAGGAGACGATCCCGTTGATGCGTGATCAGGTGCGCCCGGCGGCCAGCTGCGTGGCCAACATCATCTATCCGTGGTCACAGCTGACGCTGGTCGATCCGAACTTCAACGCGTCCAACGGCTTCCCGGCCCGCAAGGTCTACGTCGAGGCCGTCGACTACCTGCCGGGGCTGGCCGGCGAGTCACGCACGTTTGACGCCAACGGCCCCTACATCCGGGTTCTCGGCGTCGGCGGTTCGCTGACCTACTCGTTGCAGCCCGGTCTGTTCGGTCAGGCGCTGACCAAGATCGACTCGGTGCAGCCTCAGCTGCCCCCCGGCGGCACGCGGCCGCCGTATGAGCCGACCGTGCCGTGCGAGACGCAGGCGCCGATCACCACGCTCTCGACGCCCTCCGGTGGCCCCCCCAGCCAGATCCCGAGCGCTCTGACGTCGCTCGCCGCCAAGGCCTACGGGCAGGGAGTGACGCAGGACGCGGTCAAGTCGATCGCCGCCCAGGCCAAGCTGCAGGGCATCAAGGTCACGCTCGGCGGAAAGCCGGTCGCTCCATGAAGCGGGCGATCAAGGACCATGCCAGCGACTTTGCGGCGATCATCGTGCTGCTGGTGCTGTCGGTCGTGGTCGCCGGCTACATCCTCAACCACGAGCGCTTCCGCTTCCCGTTGATCCAGTCCACGCCAGTCACCATCAACGCCGAGTTCTCGACCGCGCAGGCGGTGACGCCGGGTCAGGGTCAGAGCGTGCGCGTGTCCGGCGTGCAGATCGGCGAGATCGGCGGCGTGACGCTGAAGAACGGGATCGCGATCGTCAACATGCAGATCGATCAGACCTACAAGCACCTGATCCGCACCAACGCGACCGCGCTGCTGCGGCCCAAGACCGGGCTCAAGGACATGTTCGTCGAGGTCGATCCTGGCGGCGGTGGGGCTCCGGTGGCCAAGCCCGGCTACACGATCCCGGTCTCCAACACCGCCCCCGACATCGACGTCGACGAGATCCTCTCCTCGCTGGACTCCGACACCCGGGCCTACCTCGATCTGCTCGTCAACGGCGCCGGCCAGGGTCTGGCCAACCACGGCGGCGACGAGCTCGCCCAGGTGTTGGAGCGGTTCGAGCCCACCCACCGGGACCTGGCGCGGCTCAATAAGGCGGTGGCGGTGCGCGGGACTGACCTGCGCCAGCTGGTCAACTCGCTGCAACGGCTGAACACGGCGCTGGCCACCAAGCAGACGCAGATCGTCTCGCTGGTCGATGCGAGCTCGAAGGTGTTCCGCGCGTTCGCGTCGGAGGACACCAACGTCAGCCAGGCGCTCCGCGATCTTCCCGGGACGCTGAGTCAGACCGCGGCGACGCTGGCCAAGGTCCAGAGCTTCGCCCAGCAGCTCGGCCCGGCCGCCCACAACCTGCTCCCCGCGGCCCGCTCGCTGCCGGCGGCCGACGCGGCGCTGACCGCGCTGGCCAAGCCCAGCACCCCGATCGTGCAAAACCAGATCCGCCCGTTCGTGATCGCCGCGCGGCCACTGGTGCGAAACCTCAAGCCGGCGGCGGTCAACCTGGCCAAGGCGACCCCCAACCTGTCCAAGACCTTCGTGGTGATCAACCACCTGGCCAACATGCTCGGCCACAACCCGGGCGGCCAGCAACACGGCTACCTGTGGTGGCTGGCGTGGCTTGATCACAACGTCCGCACGCTGTTCTCGATCCAGGACGGCAACGGCGTCTTCCGCCCGCTATTCCTGCAGGCCAGCTGCGCGACCTATACGCAGCTGATCAACAACCTCAACCTCCAGTCGGCCGGGGTGGGAGCCACGTTCGGACTGGTGCTGAACATCTCGCCGATCCTGTCCAACCTCGGTCTGTGCCCGTCGCAGGCCGCGGCCCTCGCCGCCGATTACAAGAAGTACGAGCAACAGCAGCAGACGACCCAGGCGCACGCCAGCGGCGGCGCCTTCACGCAGTCCATGCAGCAGCTCGCGACCTTCGACCCCGCCCTTCCGGCCGGCTGATGGAAACCGGCAGCCCCTCACTCGCCAAGATCGTCACGATGGTGCTGTTCGCGCTGTCCTGCGTCGGGCTGCTGCTGTTCCTGTGGTTGTCCTTCGGCGGCACGGTCCCGTTCAGCGCCCAGGGCTACCGGATCCGAGTGGCGTTGCCCGATGCCGGTCAGCTCGCCACCCAGGCCGACGTGCGGATCGCCGGCGTGTCGGTGGGCAAGGTGATTGGCAAGTCGCTCGACCCGCAGGGCAACCGGACGATCGCCACGATCCAGATGGACAACCAGTTCGCCCCGATCCACCGCGACGCGCACGCGATCCTGCGGGAGAAGACGATCCTCGGCGAGACCTACGTCGAGCTGACGCCCGGAACCCCCAACAGCCCGATGCTCCCCGACGACGGTCTGCTGCCACGCGGCAACGTGCAGCCGGCGGTCCAGCTCTACCAGATCTTCAACGCGCTGGATCCGACGACCCGCCACGCGTTCCAGGTCTGGCAGCAGCAGGTGGCGGTGGCCGTGCGCGGCAACGACCAGAACCTCAACAACGTGCTCGGCAACCTGCCCGCCTTCGCGGCCGATGCCACTGACGTGCTGCAGGTGCTCGACATCCAGCACACCGCCGTGGTCGGGTTGGTGCAGAACGCGGGTACGGTGTTCGCCGCGCTGGACCGCGACCCGGCGGCGCTGCGCAGCCTGATCACCAGCGGCGAGACCACGTTCGCGACCACGGCGGCCAATAACAACGCGATCGCCGCGACCTTCCACGTCTTCCCGACCTTCCTGAACGAGACGAAGGCCACGATGGCGCGCCTGCAGAGCTTCTCGCTGGACACCGACCCGCTGGTCAAGCAGCTGGAGCCGGTCGCCCAGGACCTCACCCCGACCCTGCGTTCGGTCCGGGTGCTGGCGCCCAACCTGCGCTCGTTCTTCGATCACCTCGGGCCGCTGATCACCGTCTCGGAGACCGGCCTGCCGGCGATCCGGGATGTGCTGAACGGGACCACGCCGCTGCTGGCGTCGGTGGGTCCGTTCCTGGAGCAGCTCAATCCGATCCTCACCTGGCTGTCTGGCCATCAGCAGCTGACCTCTGACTTCATCTCCAACGGTGCCGCCGGCCTGGCCGCCAAGACGACCACGTTCTCCGGCAACGGCACGGGCCACTATCTGCGCCAGTTCCAGCCGATCGGTGCCGACACGCTGTCGTTCTCCACCAGCCGGGACTCCGACAACCGCGGCAACACCTATGCGCCACCGCTGTGGCTGGCCGACCCGAAGGCTTTCTCGGCCGGCGGGAAGTACCCCGGAAGCTTTGCGCTGCCGTCCTGGGACTGCAATAACACCGGCGCCGGCGGAGACGGCTCCCAGCCGGCGTCGGGCATCCCCAGCACCACGGCTCAGGCCAAGCAGGCCTGTTGGGTCGCGCCCAACCTGGCCGGGCTGATCGGCCAGAGCGGCAAGTTCCCGCACATCAACGCCGCCAAGTATTCGAACAAGTGAATCTGGAAAATCGAAGATTTTCCGTTGGGGAACTGGCGGCTTCTCGCCGGGGTGGGTGAAAAGCCTTGCGGGGAAGAGCCTGGCGGCTTTTCCCCGGGCTTGGTCTCTAATCGGCCGGCCGCAGGAACTTGGCGGGGGAGAGAGTCTGGCGCGGCGTGGCGCGGGGCTAGGCCGTGGCGGCCTGCTGGCCGATCTCGCGCCCGCTGCTGAGCGCCAGCTCGTCGAGCAACGCGCTCGCGAGCTCGCGGCTTCCGGTGGTCCGCAGCGCGCTGCGATCGCCGGCGGGTGAGAACGCCTGCACCCATCCCGCGATGGTGCCGCTGACCGTCGCGTCAGGCCGGTCGGCCGGGCGCTCGGAAACGGTGGCGTGTTCGGAGGACAGGGTCACCGAGTATTGGGCAGGGGCGCCGTCGCGGCCGTCGACGACGGTCAGCTCGATCGTTCCGCGCGCGCCCGGGGTTCCATTCAGGAGTCCCGGGGCCAGCCGGAAAATCGCGCCGATGTCGATACTCTCAGACGGGCGCGGCGTACCCCAGGCCCACTGGTAGCCCCAGCGGGCGAGCTCGCCGAGGATCGGCATCAGCTCCTGTGCCCGCTCGGTCAGCTCGTAGTCGACCCGGGGCGGGACCTCCCGGTAGCGCTTACGGGTCAGCATGCCGTCCGCCACCATCCGGTTCAGCCGCGAGCGCAGCTGCTCGGTTGAGATCCCCGGGAGCACACGCTGCAACTCCACGAAGCGTCGCGGTCCGGCGGCGAGGTCGCGGACGATCAGCAGCGTCCACTTATCGCCGACGAGATCGAGCGCACGTGCGTCTGGCGACCACTGATCGTACGGGTGACGCTTGGGGGGAGGTACGTGCGAGATCCGAACTGCCTCTCGATTGGACAAATTCTTCCTACCGCCTTTGAGGATAACTGACCGCCCCGGAAATCGGCGCTGGTTCGCGCAAGTTTTCACCTGGGTGTTCGTTTCAGGTCTGCGATGGGCGAGGTGATCATCCTTGACGAACGCCGCACGCGACACCGATCGCGACACCGCCCTGCTGGTGACCGCCGACGGGCTGCGCAGCCAGGGGGTGCGGTGGGCTTCCCGCGGTCCGCGTCGGACGGCGCTGGCTGCAGGGCGATCGCGAGTTCGTCACCGCCTGTGCCGCGCAACGTGAGCCCGCGGCGTTCGCGCGCCCGATGGCGCCATCCGGCTGGGCGCCGTCCCGCGGCGGCTAGCGCCGGCGGTTGTCTTCAGATCGGCTGGCCACTGACAGACTGTGCGCATGACCGATCCCGTCGACCGGGCCATCCGGGCGATCGCGCGGCGCAACTCCTATGCGCTGGTCTGGGCGCAGTTCGGCATCGCGCACCTGGTGATGTTGGGGGGGCTGGGTCTGTTCTCGCTCTATCAGCCAATGAGCGCAGGCGACTTCTGGATCCTGGTGATCGTCTCGCAGTCGCTGGTCCTGGCCGACAACCTGGTCTCGGTCAGGGTGACCGGCCGGATGTGGAAGCCGGTGCGGGCGTGGGAGCAGGGCGCCCATGACGAGGCCGCCACGATTGCCGCCTGGCGAGCGCTGGCCACGCTGCCGATCGAGTACCTGCGCCGGATGCGTACGTTCCCGTTCCTGTTCAGCTACCTGCCGTTCACCGCCTTTGCCACCTGGCTTCTGCACCTGCCCTGGTACTCGTTCCTGGTCCTGTCGGTGGCCGGGACCGTCGTCCTTGCCTACGGGCTGATCGTCCGTTACTTCACGATGGAGATCGTGGCGCGCCCGGTGGTCGAGAAGGTCGCACGGGACCTCCCCGCCGACTACAAGATCGACGCCCCCGGCCTGGCGCTGCGCTGGCGCTTCTTGGCGGTCGCCCCGGTCATCAACGTGATCACCGGCGTGGTGGTGGCGGGCCTCTCTAACCACGGCCATCACGCTACGCTCAGCGATCTCGGCGTGTCATGGCTGATCGCGATCGTGGTGTCGTTCACGATCTCGCTCGAGCTTGTGATACTCGTGGTCCGGTCGCTGGCGAGCTCGCTGGGCGATCTCCAGCGCGCTACCGAGCTTGTGCGCGCCGGCGACTTCGGCGCCCGGGTGCCGGTGGTGGCCACCGACGAGACCGGCGCGCTGGCGCAATCGTTTAACACGATGGTCGAGGGCCTCGACGAGCGCGAACGCCTGCGGGTGGCGTTTGGGGCCTACGTGGATCCGGCGCTGGCCGAGCGTGTGCTGCGCGAAGGCGCAAACCTGGAGGGCGAGGAGCTGGAGGTCAGCGTGATGTTCCTGGACATCCGGGACTTCACCGCTTTCACCGAGCGGGCCAAGCCGGAGGAGGTCGTGGCCCTGCTCAACGGCTTCTGGGAATTGGTGGTGCCAGCCATCGTGCGACACCGCGGACACGCGAACAAGTTCATCGGCGACGGCCTGCTGGGCGTGTTCGGTGCGCCCGAGCGACTCGCCGATCACGCCCCGCGCGCGGTCGCCGCGGCCTTGGAGATCGATCAGCTGGTGCGCCGGCGCTACGACGGACGCCTGGGCGTGGGCATCGGCGTCAACAGCGGCCCGGTGGTGGCCGGGACCGTCGGCGGCGGCGGCCGGGTCGAGTTCACGGTGATCGGCGACGCGGTCAACACGGCGGCCCGGGTCGAGGCCGCGACGCGGGAGATCGGCGACGACGTGCTGATCACCGACGCCACCCGCGAGCTCGCCGGCGACGATCTGTTCCGGTTCGAGCCACGAACCTCGGTCACGCTGAAGGGCAAGCGCGACGAGGTCACGCTGTGGGCGCCGCGGCTGGCGCCCCCGGCCCGAGCGCCGGCCCGCGGTGAGGTCGCCGCGCGTGGCGGAGCGGGGGCGGGCGGGCGGGCGTCGGTGCCAGATTGAGTCGCGCGGGCGTGCCATCCGCGTTGCGCCGCTTCTGGCGCATCGCCTGGGACTCGAACATCACCGGCCAGTCAGCGATGCTGGCCTACAACATGCTGCTCGGGATCGTGCCGATCGCCCTACTGGGGCTGTTCGTCGCCGGTCAGGTCCTGTCCAGCGCCGCGGTGCAGCACAGCGTGCTCAACGACCTGCGCGAGGTGTTCCCCGGCAGCGCCGAGGACACCCTCAATTCGCTGCTGAGCCAGATCACCACCTCGACCACGAGCACCGGGGTACTGGCCCTGATCGCCAGCCTGTGGCTGGGCTCATCGTTCTGGGGAGCGCTCGATACCGCCTTCAGCAAGATCTATGACTGCCGCTCGCGCCGCTGGCTGGAGCAGAAACGCTTCGCGCTGGGGATGCTCGGGGTGGTGCTGGTGTTCATGGTGGCCACGGTGGCCGTGCCGGTGGCCCAGAGCATCCTGCGCGCCGGCGCCGACGACCTGCCGTTCGACCTTGCCCGGGTGACCGCGTTCATCTATGCCGGCTCGCTGGCGTTCGGTATCGCACTGCTGTTCGGCTGCCTGACGGTGATCTACGCGCGCGTGCCAAACCGCCACGTCGCGTGGCGCGCGATCTGGCCGGGGGCCCTCGGCGCGACGCTGGCGATCGGCGTGGTCGACTTCGCCTTCCCGCTCTACCTTTCGAGCATCTCGACGCTCGCCCGCTTCGGCACCACGATCGTGTTCGTGCTGATCATGCTCGGCTGGTTCTACCTGCTGGCGCTGATCATCCTCAGCGGCGCGATCGTCAACGCGCTGCGGATCAAACCCTGAACCGCCCACCCGGCAAGCTGTTAGCTTCCCGCGCCGTGGCCGGCGACACCCAGACGCAGCTTCACGGCGGGCGGCTGATCGCCAGACGCCTGCGGGCCCAGGGCGTTAGCAAGCTGTTCACGCTCTCCGGCGGGCATCTGTTCTCGATCTACGACGGTTGCCGGGCGGAGGGGATCGAGATCGTCGACGTCCGCCACGAGCAGTCGGCGGCCTTCGCCGCCGAGGGTTGGGCCAAGGTCACGCGCACGGTGGGGGTGTGCGCGCTGACCGCGGGACCGGGCGTGACCAACGGCCTCAGCGCGATCGCCTCGGCGGCTCAGAACCACTCGCCGGTACTGGCCCTGGGCGGCCGGGCGCCGGCGTTTCGCTGGGGTCAGGGCTCGCTGCAGGAGATCGACCACGTGCCGTTCGTGGCGCCGCTGGTCAAGCTCGCGGCGACGGCCGGCTCGGCGGCCGAGATGCCCGGCCTGATCGACCGGGCGATGAGCGCGTCGCTGACCCCCCACTCGGGTCCGACGTTCCTGGACTTCCCGCTGGACTACGTGTTCATGGAGGGCGAGCAGCAGGGTCCGGCGGCGACGCTGCCCGAGCCGTGGCGAGGGGCGGGCGCCGACCAGCAGGATTCCGATCGCGCGGCGGTGCTGCTGCGCGGCGCGCAGCGCCCGGTGATCATGGCCGGCACGAACCTCTACTGGGGGCGTGGCGAACAGCAGCTGCTAGCGCTGGCCGAGGAGCTGCGGGTGCCGGTGTTCCTCAACGGCCAGGGTCGTGGCTGCGTCCCCGCCGATCACGAGCTGTCGTTTTCCCGGGCCCGCAGCGCCGGACTCGGCGAGGCCGACGTCGCGCTGGTGATCGGCGTGCCACTGGACTTCCGTCTCGGCTTCGGCGGCGCGTTCGCGCCCGAGGCGCAGATCGTGGCGATCGACGTCGCCGCCCCCGAGCGCGCACATCCCCGCCGGGTGACCGCCGGCCTGTACGGGGCGCTGCCCGCCACGCTCGATGCTTTACGGGATGCCGCGCGGTGGGCGGGGGTGGGGTCCGGGCGGGCGGGGTCAGAGCGCGAGGCGTGGATCTCATCGCTGCGCCAGATCGAGGACCAGAAGCGCGGCGAGGACGCCGAGGCGCTCAACGACCCGCGCGCCCCGCTGCACCCGATGCGGATCTACGGCGAGCTCGCCCAGCTGCTTGACCGCGACGCGATCGTGATCGGCGACGGCGGCGACTTCGTCTCGTTCGCCGGGCGCGTGGTCGACTCCTACCGGCCGGGCTGCTGGCTCGATCCGGGGCCGTACGGATGTCTGGGCTCGGGCCCGGGCTACGCGCTGGCGGCCAAGCTCGCCCATCCGCAGCGCCAGGTGCTGCTACTGCTCGGCGACGGCGCCTTCGGCTTCTCGGCGATGGAGTTCGACACGCTGGCGCGCCACGGCGTGGGGGTCGTGGGCGTGATCGGCAACAACGGCATCTGGGCGCTGGAGAAGCACCCGATGGAGTTCCTCTACGGCTACTCGGTGGCCGCCGAGCTGCGCCCGGAGACCCGCTATGACCAGCTCGTGGAGGCGCTCGGCGGGTACGCAGAGCTGGTCCGCGAGCCGTCCGAGCTGAGGCCCGCGCTGGAGCGGGCGTTCGCCGCCGGCCGGCCGGCCCTGGTCAACGTGCTGACCGATCCGAGCGTCGCCTACCCGCGCCGGGCCAACCTCGCCTAAGCTCGCCGCGCCGGTCCGAGCCAGCCAGGCCAACCTCGCCTAAGTGAGGAGCACTAAGCCGGCCACAACGAAAACCGCCCGCGTATGGCGGACGGCTTCCGATCCAGGTTTGGTCCGATCGGGACGGGCAGGGGTACGTGCCAGAGAGGACCGGTTAGAGTGGCTCGAGCGGCGGGAGGCGCCGATGTCTGCGGCTTCGCCCGAACCTATGTTGAGGGCTCGGACGTCGCTTGTGCGAAACCTTGCCCGGCGTGATCATCCAGGTTAAGTCGCTCGCCCGCAATCGAACATTCGTCCGGGCGCGGCGCTTGAGCTAGTCAACGTTCGTTGTCAGGCCGATGGCGGCGCCGCGCAGAATGTCGTGCTCGGATACCTCGATCTGGTCTAGCTCGAACAGATCGAGCAGCTCGCCGAGGATCACCGCGCCCGCGACGATTGTCGGAGCCCGGTCCGGATGCAGGCCTGCGACCTGGCGACGCTCGCCGAGCGCCATCGCCGCCAGCCGCTGCAGGATCTCTCGGCACTGGCCGGCGCTGAGGCGATAGCCGTGGACACGCTCAGGGTCGTAGGGCTCGAGCTCCTGGGCGATCGCGGCCAGCGACGTCGCGGTCCCCGCCACGGCGATCGCGTGTCTGACCGCGTCACGCTGCTGGGCCGGCACGCCGGCGGACAGGATCGACCGGACGTCGGAGGCCAGCTCCCACAGCTCGGCGTCGGTGGGGGGATCCTCGTGGATGTGCCGTTCGGTCTGGCGCACCGCGCCGGCCTGGGTGGAGACGTGAAAGCCGGCCCGGTGACCGGCGCCGATCACCACCTCGGTCGAGCCGCCGCCGATGTCGACCACCAGCGTCGGCGTGAGATCGGCGGGGTCGCGCTCGCTGGTGGCGCCGAGAAAGGTCAGCTGCGCCTCCTGATCGCCGGAGAGCACGTGCGGCTCGATCCTGTAGCGCTCCCGTACCGTGTGGGCGAACTGCTCACCGTTGGCGGAGTCGCGCACGGCGCTGGTCAGCACCGCGACCGTGGCCTGCGCGCCGTGCTCGTCGATCTCGCCGCGGTAGCCGTCGAGCGTGGTGTAGACACGTTGCATGGCGTCATCGCGCAGGCGCCCCTCGACGTCGACCCCCGCTCCGAGCCGGGTGACGTTGCTGTGGCGCACGAGCTCGGCGGTGACCCGGCCGTCGACCACATCGGCGATCAACAACCGGGTCGAGTTGGTCCCGATGTCCACCACGGCCACGCGCATCGAGCGCGGATTGTCGCCGATCGCCCGCCGCGAGGCTCGGAGCCAACGGCGCCGGATTCGGGTGCGCCCGAGCCGGCGGCCTCCTGAACCCCGACCGGGGCTAGGCGGAGCCCTCGACGGTCACGCTCTGCGGCTGGCGGACCGGCGCGCGCAGCGGAACCCGAGGGAGCCCGAACACCGCGACCAGGCCGCCGACCAGCGCAAACGCCGCCCCCACCAGGAACGCGAGCTGGAAGCCGCTGGTCAGAGCGGCATGAACAGCGTGGACACCGGCGCCGGTGCGATGCAGGTCCGAATTGGTGCGCGCGGTGGCCAGCGCGGCCAGGATCGCCAGCCCGAGCGCACCGCCGAACAGGCGCGAGGTGTTCACCAGCCCCGACGCCAGACCTGCCTCCTGCGGCGCCACGCCGGCCACGGCTGAGATCGTCGCCGGCACGAACGCCAGCCCGATTCCGATCGCCACCAGCAGCGACGGCGCCAGCACGCTGCCCAAGTAGGTGCCCGTAGCGGACACGCCGGTGAACAGGGCCAGCCCGAGCGTCAGCGCGACCATGCCCGCCACCAGCAGCGGCTTGGCCCCGATCCGCGTCACCATCCGCGAGGCGAGCGTCGAGCCGACGACGATCAACAGCGTCATCGGCAGGAACGCCAGGCCGGCCTTGATCGCGGAATAGCCGAGCACCTGCTGGAGGTACAGCGACACGAAGAACCACATCCCGAAGGTCGCACCGCCGACGAGCAGCACGATGACGTTGGAGGCGCTGAGCGTGCGCGAGGCATAGATTCGCAGCGGCATCAGCGGTGCCTTGGCGACCCGTCCCTCGACGGCCACGAACGCGACCAGGAGCACGGCGCCGGCGACGATGATCGCCAAGGTTGAGGCCGAGCCCCATCCGGTCACGTCGGTGCGCACGATCCCCAGCACCAGCAGTGATAGGCCGATCGTGGCGGTCAGCGCGCCCGTGAGGTCGAAGTCCCGCCGCCGCTCGGTCCGCGCATCCGCGACGATGAAACGCTGCGCCAGCAGCGCCGCCGCCAGGCCGATCGGCACGTTGATGAACAGAATCCAGCGCCAGCCGAGCAGCTCGGTCAGCACGCCGCCGAGCAGCACGCCGGCCGCGCCGCCGGCGCCGCCCATCGCGCCCCAGATGCCCACGGCGCGGTTGCGCGCCGCGCCTTCGGCGAACGTCGTGGTCAGGATCGACAGCGACGCGGGGGCGATCACCGCGCCGCCGAGGCCCTGCACAGCCCGGGCGGCGATCAGCATCCCCTGGCTGTCGGCCAGGCCGCCGGCCAGCGACGCGATCGCGAACAGGACCAGTCCGGAGACGAACACGCGCCGGCGCCCGAGCAGGTCGGCCGCGCGGCCGCCGAGCAGCAGAAATCCCGCAAAGGTCACCGTGTAGGCGTTGACCACCCACTGCAGGTCCTGCTCGGTGAAGTGCAGCCCACCACGGATCGCCGGCAGCGCCACGTTGACCACCGACACATCGAGGATGACCATGAACTGCGCCATGCACGACAGCAGCAGCGTCGCGCGAAGATGAGGGGTTTCCTGGGTCGCGGTCTCGGGGCTCATTTGGGGGCGTCCTGTCGTCGCTGGTACGATGATCGTCGTACATTGTATGACACGTTCGACGTATGACGTACAACGGACCGGCGAGGGGACACGTGAGGTGAGCGAGGACGACGGTTTCGGGCCCGACGGTCTTCCGAGGGCGCTCGTGCTGACGTTCGACAACCTGGGGGAGGCGAACGAGCTCGAGCGCGGTACCTGGTCGGCGGGCGCTCAACTCGGGCGTCATCCGTCGGTCACGGTTGCGCTCCCCCGGCTGCTTGACGAGCTCGATGAGCGCGAGCTGAGCGCGACGTTCTTCGTAGAGGCGATCAACTGCGAGCTCAACCCAGACGCGGTGCTCGAGATCGCACGACGCGGCCACGAGCTCGGAATGCACGGCTGGCGCCACGAGGCGTGGGCGGAGCTGTCGGCCGAGGAAGAGCGTGACGCGCTCACACGGGGAATGAAGGCGTTCGCGACCCTAGGGATCGACGTGGCCGGCTTTCGCCCGCCCGGGGGAGGACTGACGCCGCGCTCGGCCTCGCTGCTGCGCGAGGCCGGGCTGCGCTGGTGCTCGCCCGCCGGCGGCGGACTCGGTCTGCGTGATGGCCTTGTGTATGTGCCATTCGACTGGCCGTTCGTCGACGCATACCACCTGATGTCACGCTTCAGCCCCTTGCGAGTCTCTCGAGGAGAAGCTGCCGAGGCGCTCGAGCCGGGCGCGCTTGCGCAGCGGCTGAGCGCAGAGCTGGATGCGCTGGCGTGCAACGGCGGGCAGCAGACGCTGATCCTGCACCCGTTCCTGATGGTGGACGAATCGTGGTGTGCCGGTGCTCGCGTGGTGCTCGGACGGATCCGGCGACTAGCCGATGCCGGCCGCCTCTGGGTTGTCCCTGGCGGCCGTTTCGCCGACTGGCTCCGCGGGCCGACACAGAGTAGGGTGCCCGACCAATGACAGGGGCGAAGCTGAGCGAGGGGACCCGGATTCCCACCACCCACGTCGGAAGCCTGCCGCGTCCCCAGGAGGTCGTCGATGTCGTGTTCGCAGAGGACCGGGGCGACGCCGTCGATCGCGCGGAATACGATCGGGTGATCGGCGAGGCGGTCCGGGATCGGGTTCAACACCAGGTGGAGGCCGGGATCGACTTCGTGAGCGACGGCGAGATGAGCAAGATCGGCTACGCGACGTATATCCGCCATCGCCTCAGTGGCTTCGAGGTCGGCGATGTGCCGCGCGCCACGCCGGCCGATCTGGACGCCTATCCGCGGTTCCGTGACCGCCTCGCCCAGCAGGGCGGCAGCGCGCGATACCTGCGTCCGATCTGTCGTGGTCCGATCACCTACGAGCACCGGGAGCCGGTCGAGCGCGACCTCGCGCGCCTGAAGGCCGCAATCGAAGGTCAGCCGGTTGCCGGCGCGTTTATGAATGCGCCCTCGCCCGGGATCATCGCTCTGTTCCAGCCGAATGAGTACTACGGCACGCTGGAGGAGTACCTGGAGGCGATCGGCGAGGCGATGAAGGTCGAGTACGAAGCGATCGTGGCCGCCGGAGTGCAGCTGCAGATCGACGCGCCCGACCTCGCGATGGGCCGGCACATCATGTACCGCGACCGCTCCGACGAGGAATTCGTGGCCAGCGTCGAGCGGCACGTAGAGGCAATCAACCGCGCGCTGTGTGACGTTCCGGCGGAGAGGGTGCGGATGCACCTTTGCTGGGGCAACTATGAGGGCCCACACCACCTCGACGTCGCCCTGGAGAAGATCATCGAAGTCATCCTGCGCGCCAAGCCGGCGACGATCCTGTTTGAGGCGGCCAACCCGCGCCACGGCCACGAGTGGGCGGTGTGGCGCGAGGCGGCGATTCCAGAGGACAAGATCCTCGCTCCGGGCGTGCTCGACTCGACGACCAACTACATCGAGCATCCCGAGCTGGTCGCGCAGAGAATTCTCAAGTTCACGGACATCGTCGGACCCGAGCGCGTGATCGCCGGGACCGACTGCGGCTTCGGGACGTGGGCCGGATTCGGCGCAATCGATCCCGACATCTGTTGGGCCAAACTCCGCTCGCTCGCCGAGGGGGCCGAGATCGCCGCCGAGCGCGCCGGCGTCCGAGCCGCCTGACCCGCTCAACGTTTGAGAAGCCCTTGCGTACTCAAGTAAGATGATCGCGACGCGCAAGTATCGAGGAGAGGAGCAGGAGAGATGCCGAATCCAGGCTTTGTACGCGGCACACACCATCTGACGTTCTGCGTCGGGGGCGCCCAAGAGGACTACGATTTCCACGTCCGGCTGCTCGGCCTCAAGAGCGTCAAGAAGACCGTCCTGTTCGACGGCGAGATTCCGATCTACCACCTGTACTACGGCAACCGGCTCGGCGACGCGAGCACGCTGTTGACCGCGTTCCCTTACCGCCAGGCGGGGTGGATGGGCAAGCGCGGCACCAACCAGACGAAGATCCTCGACCTGTCGGTGCCCGCCGCGTCGATCGGCTTCTGGTCAGACCGCCTGGACGAGTTCGACGTCGAGCATCAGCGCGTCGAGCTGTTCGGCACCGAGCGCCTGAACTTCAAGCACCCATGCGGGATCGACTACACGCTCGTGGCCGACCCCGACCCCGACTCCCGGGAGCCATACGCAGGACCGGTCAGCGCCGAGCACGCGATCCGAGGAGCATTCGGAACCACCACCTCGGTGCGCGAACCCGAGCCGATGTCGCACTTCCTGACTGAGGGGCTGAACGCCAAGCTGGTGCAGTCCGAAGGCAAGCACCACCAGTTCCAGATCGGCGACGACCAGGGCCACGGCCGGATGCTCGAGCTCGTGGAGGAGCCCGACCTCCCGCAGGGCAGCTGGCACTTCGGTGAGGGCACGATTCACCATCACGCGCTCGACGCGGTCACGGCCGAGAACCAGGCGGTCGTCAAGGACTTCATCGTCGGCCTCGGCTACACCGACGTGTCAGACGTCAAGGACCGCGGCTATTTCTATTCGGTCTATATGCGAAGCCCCGGCGGGTCACTGATCGAGCTCGCTTACTCAACCCCGGAGGGGTTCCTGATCGACGAAGCCGAGGGCGAGCTCGGGACGCACATGTGCATCCCGCCGCACTGGGAGAATCGCCGCGCCGAGATCGCCCAGCTGGAGCCGATCGAGACGGTGGAGACGGTCGTCGGCTAGACCCGCGCGGTCACCGGGCAAGGGCCCACCCGCTCACCGCGGACCGGCGGAACTTTCGTCAACTCTTGACCTGCTTACGGAGATAGTGGTAGGTTCGCGCGGTCGGAGCTGACACCGCTCCCTTTCAGAGCGGTGACCGTCACTGCGCGAGGAGGCTGGGATGGGTATGGGGTTGCTCTGGTTGGGCCGTGCGCGGAGGCAGCTGGTCACCGGTGCCCTGCTGACGGCGGCGGCGGGGGTCTTCGCCTTGGCGGTCCCGGCCAGCGGCTGGGCGGTGACGTTCTCCAACTCCAAAGGTGAGCTTGACTGCAACGGCGACAGCCCCGCCCAGCAGGCGTTGCGGATCTCGATGAACTGCACCGACATCCGCGGCTTCCACGGCGTTAACAACAGCAACACGTGGGACGGTCGCTTCTATGACAACGGCGCCTACATCGGGCACGACGAGCCCGATATGACGTTCCTGTCAGATCGGGCCGGCTCGGGCAACAACGTGACCTGGACCGAGACGCTGCCCAAGGACCCCTCGGCGGCCCCGACGATCAGTAAGCCCGGCTCAGACGTCACGCACTGGTTTGAGCTGTCGGTGGCGCCGTGGTTCTCGATGTCGATCTGCGATCCGCGCTCCTATCCCCAGGCGGCGTGTACGCCCAAGAGCGACAGCAACGCTCCGAAGTGCTCGCCCGGGGTCGGCAGCGGCTGCGACAATGGGGGCCATCCGGGCGGCGGCTCGGCGTTCATGGAGATGCAGTTCTATCCGCCCGGCTTTGCTCCGTTCGCCGACGGCGTCAGCTGCGACAACAGCCACTGGTGCTCGGCGCTGACGATCGACAGCCTGGAGTGCACGCTCGGCTTTGCAAAGTGCAACACCCAGTGCGAGGAGCCGGTCAACTTCGCCTTCATCCAGAACGACGGCGTGCCCGCCGGGCCGCCGAGCCCGCAGCTGACCGACCTGCAGACGTTCACGCCGAACTCGCAAACGCTGCTGATGAACCCAGGGGACCGGGTCACGGTGCGGCTGCTCGACGCCCCGGTGCCGGGGGAGAGCGGGACCAATGCCTTCAAGGTGATAGTCACGGATTTGACGACCGGACAGAGCGGCTTCATGCAGGCTTCGGCGGTCAACGGCTTCCAGAACACCTCGATGGAGAGCTGCTCGGGCAAGCCGTTCAACTTCCAGCCGGAGTACAACACGGCGGCCAAGGGCAACATCGTTCCCTGGGCGGCGCTGCAGACCGACATCAGCACTCAGTTCGAGACGGGGCACTTCGAGGGCTGCACCAGCCTGAGCGATCCGGCCACGGTGACGTTCTCCGGCGGGGTGACCGACACCTACTGGAATCGCTGCCACGGACCGTACGAAACCTCGTCGGACGTCGGGACCCCTGAGGCGGGCGACGCCTACTGCTTCCCGGCCGGTGACACCCACGGCGCGCTGAACACGGCGCCGGATACGGTCACCGGGTGTCTGGACGATGTGAGCCAGAACGGCGACCTCGATTTCGATGGCAGCCCATACTGGGCGGACTGGCCGACCGGGACGGCCGCGACGGAGAAGTTCCCCGGGAGCTTCGTCCAGTCGCTGCCGACAACGCAGGCTGCCCAGTACTCGCAGTTCTTCATCCAGACCGATCTCGCGCTCAGCGAGTCGACCTGCAGCGGGACGAGCACGGAGGGCTGCGCGGTGCCGCCAACCAACGCACCCGGAGCGTTCTACCCGTACTGGAGCCGGGTCAACTCTGGTGGTACCTGCACGCTCGAGTTCGGGAACGTGAGCTCGGGCAGCGGAGTCAACGACTTCGGCAAGTTCGCGCAGTACGGCACCGACCAGCTCGGGACGCTCGGATACCCGGAGTTCGAAGCCCCGGTTCAGAGCAACACCTGCCCGACCTAGCCACTCCGGCTCAGGTGCTCAGCGGCGCGCGCTCGGAGCGCGGCCCCCGCAGCTGAATGACCGCGTCGCTGGAGATCGAGTCGCGCACCCTGGGCCGCTCCGGTCTGGCGATCCCGCGGATCGCGCTGGGCTGCGGCAACTTCGGCGGGATCGGCTCGGCGCCGGAGTTCTTCGGCCGGGGGCTCGACGACGCGCAGGCGCTGGAGCTGATGGACGCAGCCTGGGAGCTGGGAATCACGCACTTCGACACCGCCGACGCGTATGGGGGCGGCCACAGCGAGGAGATGATCGGCCGCTGGATCCGCTCGCGGGGGCACCGGCCGACGCTGACCACCAAGACGTATAACCCGATGAGCGCCGGCGCCGACCACGGGCTGGCTCCGGACCGGATCCAGCGCCAGCTCGATGGCAGCCTGCAGCGGCTCGGCGTGGATTCGGTCGAGCTCTACCTGGCACACGAGTTCGATCCCGACGTGCCGCTGGGGGAGACGTTCGGGGCGTTTGCGTCACTGGGCGCGGCCGGCAAGCTGAAGGGCTACGGCGCCAGCAACTTCGACGCCCAGCAGCTGCGCCTGGCGCTGTCGACGGGCGCGCCGCGGGCGCTGCAGAACGCCCACTCGCTGTTGGAGCGTGCCGACGAGGCCGAGGTGCTGCCGCTGTGCGACGAGCAGGGGGTCGCCTACCTGGCGTTCGGGCCGCTGTCCGGCGGTTGGCTGACCGGCAAGTACCGACGTGACGCGCCCTACCCGGCCGATTCGCGCATGGCCCAGCGACCCGAGCCCTACCGGGCGCTGGTGGCCGAGCACACCTTCGACGCCCTGGAGGCGCTGGAGACCTTCGCCCAGGCCCGCGGCGCCACGATGGCCGGCGTCGCGCTGGCCTGGCTGCTGTCTGACGACCGCGTGACGCAGCTGGTGCTCGGCCCGGGCCGCCCCGAGCATCTGGCGCCGCTGCGCGAGGCGCTGGAGTCGCCGCTGAGCGCCGGGGAGCCCGCCGAGCTTGAAGCGGTGTTCAGCTGATGGACGTGCTGATCCTCAGACACGAGGAGGTGCTGGGCGCCCTGGCGCCCGACGCCCTGGAGCAGGCGATGGCCGAGGTCCTCAGCGCGCACGCTCGCGGCGAGGCCTACATGCCGCTGCGCTCGGTGATGGCCGCCCCCGGCGCGGCCGGGTTCATGGGCTTGATGCCCGCCTGGCGCGGTGGCCACAGCGCTCACGCCGGCGCGGTGTTCGCGCTCAAGGCGGTCAACATCATCGCGGCCAACCCCAGCCGCGGCCTGGACGCCCACCAGGGCACCGTTACCCTGTTCGACGGCGAGACCGGCGTGCCGACCGCGATTCTCGACGGCTCGGCGCTGACCCAGGTCCGCACCGCCGCCGTGACCGCCGTCGCCACCCGCACGCTCGCCCGGGCGGATGCGCGGGTGCTGGCGATCCTCGGCGCCGGCGTTCAGGGCAAGGCCCATCTCGACGCGCTGCTGAGCGTGCGCGATTTTGACAGCGTCCGCGTGTACGCGCCGACCGGTAGCCACGCGCGCGAGCTGGCGGCCGGCGCCCCGGCCGGCGGTCCGCCGGTTACGGTCGCCGCCGGCGCGCAGGAGGCCGTCCGTGGCGCCGACGTGGTGGTGGTGGCGACCAACTCGCGGGTGCCGGTGCTTTCCCGTGAATGGCTCGCCCCCGGCGTCCACGTCAACGCCGTCGGCGCCAGCATGCCGGCCGCCCGCGAGCTCGACTCCGAGACGGTCGCCGCCAGCGCGCTGTACTGCGACAGCCGTGAATCGCTCGCCCATGAGGCGGGCGAGTACATCCTCGCCGTCGCCCAGGGGGCGATTGCCGGCGAAGCGCACATCCGCGGCGAGCTCGGCGAGGTGCTGGCCGGCCGGCTCCCGGGCCGCGCCGATGACAGTGAGCTGACGTTGTTCCGCTCGCTGGGGCTGGCGGTGGAGGACCTGGCGGCCGCGCAGCTGGCGGTCACGACGGCGCTCGAGCTCGGGCTGGGGACGGTGGTGGCGCTGTGATCGAGCTGGCCGAGATCCGGGCCGCGCGTGAGCGGATCGCCGACGTCGCCGTGCGCACGCCGCTGATCCGCCTGCGCCTCGATGACGCGCCGGCCGAGATCTACCTGAAGCTCGAGACGCTGCAACCGATCAACTCGTTCAAGATCCGCGGCGCGGCCAACGCGATCCGCAGCGCGCCGGCCGACGCTCGGGCCGCCGGGCTGCTGACCGCCAGCGCGGGCAACATGGCCCAGGGTGTGGCCTGGGTGGCGCGAGAGCTTGGCCTGGCGGCCACCATCGCCGTCCCCGAGCACGCCCCGCAAGCAAAAATCGCCGCGATCCAGCGACTCGGCGGAAGGGTGCTGCCGATCCCCTACGAGCAGTGGTGGGAGGCGATCGTGACCAGCCGGATCGAGGGGCAGACGGGGCTGTTCGTGCACCCGGTCGCCGACCGCGGCGTGATGGCCGGCAACGGGACGATCGGACTGGAGATCCTCGAGGATCTGCCCGACCCCGACGCGGTGGTGATCCCGTTCGGCGGCGGCGGCCTGACCGTCGGGATCGCCAGCGCGCTGAAGGCCCTTTCACCGCACACCAAGATCTACACCGCCGAGCCCGAGACCGGTGCGGCGTTTGCGGCGGCCCTGGCCGCCGGCGAGCCGACCGACGTGTCCTACGAGCCGTCGTTCGTCGACGGCTCGGGCAGCCGCCGCGTGCTCGATCAGATGTGGCCGCTGGTCTCGCCGCTGGTGGACGGCGCCTTCTCGGTCTCGATCGCCGACACCGCGGCGGCGGTCAGGACGCTGGCCGAGCGCGTGCGGGTGATCGCCGAGGGCGCCGGTGCGCTGGCGCTGGCCGCGGCGCTGGCCGGCCGGGCAGGATCAGGCAAGGTCGTGTGCATCGTCTCAGGGGGCAACATCGACCCGGGTAAGCTGGCCGAGATCCTGACCGCTCCCCGTGACGGGGAGGTTCCACAAGGAGGCGAGCGATGAGCGAGCCAAACGCCCCGGTGTTGCCGGGGGAGGGCGCCAGCGACTACGAGCGCTACCTGCGCACCGACGAGCTGCTGTCGCTGCAGAAGGAGCCGGCCGAGCGGGTCCACCGTGACGAGCTGCTGTTCCAGACCGTCCATCAGGCCTCCGAGCTGTGGCTCAAGCTCGCGACGTCCGAGGTGCAGGAGGCGACCGGCCTGATCGATCGCGACCAGCTCGGCCCCGCGCTGCGGCTGCTCCGCCGGGCCGTCCTGTGCCTGCAGTACGTCACCGCCCAGCTCGACATGCTGGACCAGCTGGACCCGTGGGATTACCACCAGATCCGGGTCGCGCTCGGCCACGGGAGCGGCTTCGACTCACCCGGCTTTCGCCAGGTCTCGCGCGTGACCCAAGGGATCTCGAGCGCCTTCGACCGCGCGCTCGGGCGCGCCGGGGTGGAGCTCACCGAGCTCTACCGCCGCCCCAGCGAGTTCGAGCGGCTGCACGAGCTGGCCGAGCTCCTGACCGACTGGGACGAGCGGATCACGACCTGGCGCTTTCGGCATTACAGCATCGTCGCGCGCGTGATCGGAGAGGAGAGCATCGGGATCCAGGGAACCCCGGTGCAGGCGCTCACCAAGCTCGTCGCCCAGCGACAGCTGCCGAAGCTGTGGCAGGCCCGCAGCCGGCTGGTGGAGCTGTTCGACGCCGAGCGAGCGGCTGCTGAGGGCTTAGTCGGTCGCACCGTTACGCGTACACCAGCGGTGAAGGAGAGGTGAGAAGACGTGATCTCATTCGAGGATAAGGTGGCGCTCGTGGTCGGTGGGACCTCCGGCATCGGCCAGGCGACGGCCGAGGGCTTTGGGCGTCTCGGGGCCAAGGTCGTGGTGGCGGGCCGGCGGGAGGACCGCGGCGAGCAGGTGGTGCGCGGGATCGTCGCGGCCGGCGGCGAAGCGAGCTACATCCGCGCCGACGTGTGCGAGGAGCAGCAGGTCGAGGCGCTCGTGGACGGCACGGTGCAGCGCTACGGCTCGTTGGATTGCGCATTCAACGCCGCCACCCACGAGTTGACCGGGGCGCTCGTCGATCTGCCCACCGTGGACTTCGACCAGGTCCTGACCACCAGCCTGCGCGGCGCGTTCCTCTGCGTCAAGCATGAGCTGGCCGCGATGGCGCGAACGGGCGGCGGCGCGATCGTCAATGCGAGCTCACGCTCGGGAACGCTGTTCGGCGTCCCGACCAACGGCGCCTACAGCGCGGTCAAGGCCGGAATCGCGGGCCTGAGCCGCACCGCGGTCAACGAGGGCGGGCCACACGGTGTGCGCGTCAACTGGATCGTCGGCGCGCACATCCGCTCGGAGATGGCGCTCGCCGCGTGGAAGGCGTTCGGCATCCCGGAGGAACGGATCGCTTCGCTGACCGCGATCGGGCGGGTCGGGACTCCGGAGGACTTCGCCAACGCGGTGCTCTTCCTGTGCTCCGACGCCGCCGGCTTCATCACCGGAGCCGAGCTGGCGGTCGACGGCGGCTGGGGCGTGAAGCCGGTGCTGTAGGCACGAGGCGGTTAGGGTTTGCGCGTGCAAGCGGGCGAGCAGCTCAGTGGTGGAGGCCCGGCGGGCTCGGACGCCCTTCCCACCAGGATCATCCTCCCCGGCGATACACGGATCCCGCAGACGCTTGCTGTGCGCGACGCGCGCGCAGACGAGCAGCCGCCCTGGCAGCAGCCCTACGCGAGTCGCTTCCTCGACCTCACGGACAAGCGCGACAACGTGGCTTGGTTTCACTTCTGCACGGGCCACCATGTCGAGTTCCTCTACTGGGAGGCCACGACCGTCGCGTGCGAGCACGTGATCGGCGCAGCCGACGCTGAAGACGCCCCGGCGGCCCGGAATTGGCTGGCTCGCGTCGCGACGCTGATCCGCGGGAGCGCCGCGTTGCTGCATTACTGCGCGGCATTTGAGTCGGTGCGCTATGACCCCTGCCTGCGCGCGTCGATGGCGGCTGAGCGCGACGACTTCAGCGGGGACATGTCGCGTGACTTCCTGGCGATGATGGCGGCGCGGGCCCGCATGGACGGCGTGCTGCAGACGCGGGCCAGCGAGTATGTCGCTGGGCTCGGCGGCTTGAGCGACGCAGCCGGCTATTGGCAGCGACACCATGCCGACGTGGTGATGACGCTGCACTCGGGCAGCTCACTGCTGCGCGACAAGCTCGCCCGGCTGCGCCGCGAGCGCGACGCCTTCGATCCTGCGCACTACATCTCCACGGTCGTACACAGCGAGCAGGCGCTGGTCGACTACGACGACTACTTCGGGGTGCTGCGCAGCGACGAGATGAAGATCGGCGACTACTGGACCCAGGCGGTGGAGAAGCTGGCCACCGTGCACCGCAGCTTCGCGATGGACGCCCAGACCAGAACCGCGCTGATGCGCGGTGACGGCGTGCTGCTGGCGATCGTCTCGGAGACGCTGGCGGAGCAGTCCACCGCGTCTGACGCGACGGCCTGACACGGGGCGACCCGCGCGGCCGCGCGCCGGTTCGTCACGCCGCCGCGGGCGAGCCGGCGAGCGCCGCGCGAATATCCGCGCCGACCTGCTCGACCGCCTGGTTGCCCCGATCGAAGATATTCACGAGCGAGAAGAATGCATGGATCATGTCGTCGTAGTGGTGGTGGGTCACCGGCACGCCGGCTTCTCGCAGGCGCTCGGCGTAGGCGAGGCCGTCGTCACGTAGCGGGTCGTACTCGGCCGTGACGATGATCGCGGGCGCCAGACGCGACAGATCCTCCGCTCGCAGCGGCGCGGCTTCCGGGTTGGTGCGAGCCTCGGGGTCGGCGAAATACTGGTTGGCAAACCACTCCATCTCCCGGATCGTCAAGAACGTCTCCGGGCCGCTGCCGTGCTCGAGGTACGACGGCCTGGTCATCTCGTGATCGGTGGCCGGATAGACCAGGATCTGCAATGCCAGATCAGGGCCGCCCCGGTCACGAGCGCGCAGCGCACAGACCGCCGCAAGGTTCCCGCCGGCGCTGTCGCCTCCCAGGATCAGAGGCTGATCGCCGTGCTGCTCGCCGACCCAGCGCAGCGCGTCCCAGCAGTCTTCGAGCGGCTCGGGAAACGGATGCTCGGGGGCGCGCCGGTAGTCGACTGCGATCACGCGAGCACCCGAGCTGCGCGCGAGCATCCGGCACATCGCGTCGTGGCTGTCGAGGTCGCAGATGACCCAGCCGCCGCCGTGCAGCCAGAGCACCGTAGCCGCCGGATCGTCCGGAACGTATCGGCGCGCGGCGATCTGGCCGGCCGTGGTGGGGATCGAGAAGTCCTCGACCCGCGGGAGCTCAGGTCCAGCGCCGACCAGTTCGTTCAGAGTCGCCGCTTGTGCCCGCGCGTCCACCGCGGAGAGCTCGTACAGCGGTGGGGCGCCTGAGTCCTCGATCATCGCGAGCAGCGCCGTGGCCTGCGGGTGAAGTGGCATCGCCTCACGCCTCCCGCGCCGACTCCAGCGCCGCCACCAGCCGGTCGACCTCTTCGGCGGTGTTGTAGTGGATGAAGCCGACCCTGACCGAGTCCTGCTCGTAGCCCAGGCGCTTGTAGAGGTTCAGCGAGTACCACGTGTCGTGCGCCCAGACGCCGATCTGCTGCTCGGCCAGGTGGGCCGCCACCTGCGCGGCGGGAACCCCGTCGACGTTGATCAGGAAGGTCGGCACCCGGCCTTCCATCCCCGGCAGCCCGTAAACGGTGACCGCTTCAGAGATGCCGGCCAGGAAGCGCTCGCCGAGCTCGCGCTCGAAGGGGACGATCGTGGCAAAGCCGCCGATTGAGTCCAGATAGTCGATCGTCGCGTTGAAGCCGGCCAGCAGCTCGTAGGGCTGGGTCCCGGTCTCAAAGCGCCGGGACAGCGGCGACATCGGCGCCGGGCGCGCCTTGTAGGGACGCCAGGTCTCCAGGACCTCGGCCTTCCCGTAGGCCATGCCGAGGTGCGGTCCGCAGAACTTATACGTCGAGCAGAGCAGCACGTCGGCCCCGACGGCGCGCACGTCGATCGGCTCGTGAGCGGCGTAGTGCACGGCGTCGATCCAGGCCAGCGCGCCGGCGCGATGGGCGAGCTCGCAGACGCGGCGGGCGTCGACGATCGTGCCGACCGCGTTGGAAGCCCAGGCGAACGCCACGACCCGGGTGCGATCAGACAGCTGGCGCTCCAGGTCTTCGTAGTCCAGCGTTGTGTCGGAGTGCAGCTCGATGTGCTTGACCACCAGGTCCTTGTCGTGGGCGAGCTCCAGCCAGGGTGCCACGCCGCCGTCGTGATCGAGCGAGGAGACGAGGATCTCGTCGCCGGTCTGGAAACCCCGCGCCGCCGTTCGGGACAGCGTGAAGTTCAGCGAGGTCATGTTCGGCCCGAAGATCAGCTCGTGGGTGTCGCAGCGCAGGAAGCGCGCCGCGTTGGTCTCGGCCTGCTCCAGGATCGCCTTGACCCGCAGGCTGGTGGCGTAACCGGCGCCCATGTTCGCGCTGGCCTCGCGCAGGGCACGGGCGATCGAGTCGCCGACCTCGTCGGGCACCTGCGATCCGCCGGGGGCGTCAAGGAAGGCGAAGCCTCCCTGGAGCGACGAGAAGCGCTTGCGCACGCCCTGCAGGTCGCCGGTCTTGGTGAGCACATCGGCCATCGGCAGCTCCTTGATCGTGCGGGTCGGGGGCGATCGCGCAGTGGGCCCGGCGCGACTGCGCTAACCAAATCACAAGCAACCGCCGCTTGCACGGGTCCCACAGCGATGATTTGATCAAAGCGTAGGTAATCAGAATCGGCCGACCGCGCTGCGCGCCGCGTCGACATCTACCGAGGACCGAACTGGGGAGGGGCATTGAGCGTCCGCGTAACTCGCAGTGCCGAGGTCAGCTGGCAGGGCACCGTGCCCGACGGAGGCGGCACGATCGCCGTGGCCAGCGGCGCGTTCGAGGGACCGTTCACGCTGCGCGCGCGGGTGGAGGACGTGCAGCGCTCCACCAACCCCGAGGAGCTGATCGCGGCCGCCGAGGCCGGCTGCTACACGATGTCGCTGGCCGATCTGCTCAGCAACGCCGGCCACCCTCCGCGGGACCTGCGGACCACCGCCCGGGTGCGCCTGGAGCAGCTCGAGCCGGGCTTTCGGATCACCTGGATCGCGCTGAAGACCGTCGGCGACGTGCCGGGCCTGGACGCCGCGACGTTTGCGGAACTCGCCGAGCAGGCCAAGGCGACCTGCCCAGTGTCGCTGGCGCTGGCGGGCACCGAGATCACGCTCGAGGCCAGCCTGGTGGCGAGTTGACACAAACCTTGTGCCGGCAGGTGATTGACCTGTGCAGGCCGAATCTCCTAAGGTCGTGGTTCGAGATTTCGGGAGGAGCCTCGCAATTTCCAAATCACGGCCCCAGGTGCCGCAACGGCCGAGCCAGGTGCGCTTCGCCGGGGACCCTGACCCTGCCGCCTTCAACCGTGACCGAGATGCGTCGATGCCGACCGTGACCGTCGTCAATGCCGGCAACGCGCCACCGCTGGCGCCACCCCGGGGGGCGGTCAGCATCCATCCGACGCTGGGTCCCCGGACCGGCTTTGGCCCCCTCCAGCAGGCGGTGTTGAGCTGCGTCCCCGGGCGCTCGGAGGCGCTGGACGTCGGGGCCGCCGAGGAGACGCTGTTCGTGCTCTCCGGCCGCGGCACCGTCCACGTCGGCGGCGAGGCCCACGCGCTGGAGGCGGAGATCGGCGTCTACCTCGCCCCCGAGCAGCAGTTCGAGCTGGAGAACTCCGGGCCTGGGGAGTTGCGCGTGATCGCGGTGCGCGTTCCGGACCCGGAGCCTGGCCCCGAGGGCTCAGACGGCACGCCGCGCGCGAGCGTCTGCCGGCTGGGCGATCAGGCGGCGGAGGCTGCGACGGGCCAGCGGGAGTTCCGGATTCTTGCCGACCCGCAGACCGGGCTGCGCTCGGCGACGCATTTCGTCGGCTACATCCCGGCCACGCGCGCGCCCGACCACTTCCACCTCTACGACGAGGTGATCTACGTGCTCGACGGCGAGGGCGTTCTGCACGCCGACGCCGTGCACGCCCCGGTGACGCCCGGCAGCTGCATCCAGCTCCCCGCCCGAGCCGTGCACTGCCTGGAGAACACCGGCTCCGAGCCGATGCGCGTGGTGGCGGTGTTCCGCCCGGCGGGATCGCCGGCCGCCGCCTATTACCCGGATGGGACGCCGGCCGAGGTTCCCGGCCAGCGTACGGAGGCGAGTTGACAACCGAAACGGATCTCCAGAGGAGGAGGCCATACCTATGAAGTTACGTATCTCGATGGCCGCGGTGGCGCTGATGGCGCTGGTCGCGGCCGGCTGCGGTAGCAGCAGTAGCAGCAGTAGCAGCAGTGCCAGTGCCAGTGCCAGCTCCACCGCGGCCGCCGGTGGCAGCTCGGGTGGCAAGTGCGCGGTCTCGGTCGGCTTTGAGGGGCCGATCACCGGCCCGGTGGCGATGCTCGGCGCCGAGCAGTTGCACTTCGCCGAGCTGGCGATCTCGCAGGACAACGCGGCCAACGGGACCAACGTCTCGCTGGCCCAGGGCGACACCCAGCTGCAGCCCGCCCAGGCCACGACGGTGACCCAGCAGTTCATCTCCAACTCCAAGATCGTCGCGGTCGTCGGTCCGGCCGGCAGCCAGGAGGTGGAGGCAGTCGGCCCGCTGTTCGGCCGCGCGGGACTCGGATTCATCTCCGGCTCGGCCACCGCGGCGGCGCTGACCACCGGCAAGAACACGACGTTCTACCGCGTCGTCTCCAAGGACAGCGTTCAGGGACCTCAGGATGCGCACTACATCATCTCCCGCCTGCATCCCAAGTCGCTGATGATCGTCGATGACCAGGAGGCCTACTCGACCGGCCTGGTGGCGGCGATGACGCCGGTGTTCAAGGCGGCGGGGATCTCGGTCGACCACGAGTCGGTCAGCCAGAAGGTGACTGACTTCTCCTCGCTGGTCAGCAAGGTCACGCCGCAGATGTCGGTCGTCGTGCTGCCGTGGCAGGTCGCGGCCAACGCGCAGCAGTTCGGGCGCAACCTGACCGAGCAGCACAAGAAGACGGTCATCTTCGGTACCGACGGCTTGTTCTCGCCGGGGACGTTCTCGACCAACGGCTCCTACGTGTCGTCATTCGGGCCCGACATCACGGCGATCGCGGCCGACAAGGCGATCGCGGCCGAGGCCAAGGCCAAGTACGGCAGCTTCGGCACATTCGGACCGCCGGTGTTCGCCGCGACGCACGTGATCGACGAGGCGATCTCCTCGGTCTGCAAGGCTGGCCAGACTCCGAGCCGCTCCAACGTGCTGGCGGCAATCAAGCAGACCAACGAGCCGACCTCGATCCTGGGACAGGCGATCAAGTTCGACTCCCACGGAGATCTCGTCAACGGGAAGTTCTTCCTGTTCAAGATCGACGCCAAGGGCAAGTACAACCTGATCCCGAGTTCGTGATCAGCGGTTAGTGTCGTGATTCGAAATTTCGAATCACGACACTAGAAGTCTCCCGTGCGCGCGCCCCCTCGGGGGCGCGCGCGGCGCCGGGGACCGCAGTTTTTCGATAGGACTCCGGCTCGAATGCACTTCTTCGTCCAGGAACTGGTCAACGGACTGACCACCGGGAGCCTCTACGCGCTGCTGGCGCTGGGCTACTCGATGGTCTACGGAGTGCTCAAGCTGCTCAACTTCGCCCACGGCGATCTGTACATGATCGGGGCGTTCATCGGCTACTTCGTGATCCAGTGGTTCGGGGGCCCGGCGGCCCTGACGATCCCCGTGCCGCTGCTGCTGGTGATCATGTTCGCGCTGGCGGCGGGCGGGACCGGCGCGCTCGGCGTGGCGATCGAGCGCTTCGCCTACCGGCCGCTGCGCGACGCGCCCCGGATCGCGCCGCTGATCACGGCGCTGGGGGTGTCATTCTTCCTGGAGAACGCCGTGCAGCTGCTGTTCGGCGCCCAGACGCGGGTCTACAACACGCCGGAGTTCATCTCGTTCGGGATCGGGATACACATCGGCGTGCTGCAGATCGACATCGTCCGGATCATGGTGATCGTGCTCAGCGTGGTGCTGATGATCGGCCTGCGCCTGCTGGTTAATCGCACCAAGCTCGGCAAGCAGATGCGCGCGGTGGCCGCCGACCGCGAGGCGGCGGAGATGCTGGGGATCAACGTCGACTTCACGATCGCGGCGACCTTCTTCCTGGGGTCGGCGCTGGCTGGTGTCTCAGGGGTGATGGCGGGGCTGGTGTTCAACCAGGTCTACAACCTGATCGGCTTCGTGGCCGGGCTGAAGGCGTTCACCGCCGCGGTGGTGGGTGGGATCGGCTCGATCGCGGGGGCGATGCTCGGCGGGATGTTGATCGGGATCGCCGAGTCGTTCATCACGGGCTACATCTCATCGACCTATACCAACCTGATCGTGTTCGGGATCCTGATCGCGGTGATGGTGCTGCGCCCGAGTGGGCTGCTCGGGCGCGCGCCGCTGCAGAAGGTCTGACGTGACCGAGGAACCCGGACACCCCAGCGCGAACGCCGAGCCCGGTGAGCCGGGGGCGGCCGGCGGGGCCGGGGCGGCCGGTGGCTCGGGGCCGACGGGTCCGTCGCTGGGGGTCGACGAATGGGTCGCGCGCTCCGGAGCGCGGCGTGAGTACGGGTCCGGGTGGCGGGGCGAGTTCCAGCGCCGGTTCGAGCGCGTCGGCTGGTGGCCGCGGCTGGCGGTCGCCGCGATCCTCGGCGCGCTCGTCCCGTTGCTGTTCGGCAACGACTTCCAGTTGCAGGTGGGGATCAATGCGCTGCTCCTAGCGCTGCTGGCGCTGGGGCTGAACGTCGCCGTCGGCTGGGCGGGGCTGCTCGATCTCGGCTACATCGCCTTCTACGGGTTCGGCGCCTACGGGTTTGCGCTGCTGTCCTCCGATCAGCTCAGCACCGCCGGCGTGCACCTGCCGGCCGAGTTGTCGATCCCGATCGTGATGGTGCTGGCGGCGGTGCTTGGTCTGCTGGTGGGGTTGCCCTCACGCAGGCTGTTGGGGGATTATCTGGCGATCGTGACGCTGTTCTTCGGCGAGGCGTTCGTCGAGTTCACCAACAACGTCGCGCCCAGCAAGCTCGGCGGTCCAGACGGGATCTTCGCGCTGGACCCGATCCACGGCTTCGGCGTGCAGATCCTCTCCAACAAGGGCTACTTCTACCTGCTGCTGGTGATGCTGGTGGCGACGATGATCGTCCTGCACCTACTCGACACCTCTCGCACGGGGCGCGCGTGGCGGGCGGTGCGCGAGGATCCGCTGGCGGCGACGATGATGACGATCCCGGTCAACCGGGTGAAGCTGATGGCCTTCAGCTTTGGCGCCGTGGTCGCCGCGATGGCCGGAGCCGTGTTCGCCGCTCAGCAGGCGAGCGTGTTCCCCACCGACTTCGACACGCCGTTCCTGATTCTGATCTACGCCGGCCTGATTCTCGGCGGCGCCGGCAGCATGGCCGGGGCGGTGCTAGGCGGGCTGGTCGTGGGGGTGACGCTCGACGGCTTCCTGCGCAGCCCGACGCAGGCCGGCTACATCTTTTACGGCGTGATCCTGCTGACGCTGATCGTCAAGCTCCGGCCCTGGCGGCGGCTGGCCGGGGTGCTGGCGGCCACGGTCACGTTCGGGTTCGTCCTCCACGCGATCGTCAACGCGATCAGCGCCTCGGCGGTGGCCGGCGGTCCGCAGTCCAGCGGTTGGATCGCCTCGGCGCTGCACGACTGGGTGATCGTCCCGGGCAACTCGACGACCGCGACGAGCGCGGGCAACGTCGGCTTTGTGGTCCTGATCTGCCTGCTGATCGCGCTGGTCCAGATCCGCGGACGCTGGCGGACGATCCTGCTGGTGCCGACCCTGTACCTGGCGTCGTGCGTGTGGGAGGGACGGCTGGTGGCTGACCCCTCGGTGACCCGCCAGATCCTGCTCGGCGCGATCCTGATCGTGATGATGAACGCCCGTCCCCAGGGTCTGCTGGGCTCGCGCCGCGTGGAGGTGGTCTGAGTGGGCGACGATCGAGTGGACGCCGAGCGCGTCGCGCTGCTGGAGCTTGACCGGCTGTCGCTGGCGTTTGGCGGCCTGAGGGCGCTGTCCGAGCTTGAGCTGCAGGTGCAGGAGCGCGAGATCGTCTCGATCATCGGCCCCAATGGAGCTGGCAAGACGACCGTCTTCAACGTGATCACCGGGGTGTACGAGCCCACCGAGGGCGACGTCCGCTTCGCTGGACATAGCATCGCCGGGCGCCCGCCGCACAAGATCACAGGCGCCGGGATCGCGCGCACATTTCAGAGCCTGCGCCTGTTCCTCAACATGTCGGTCAAGGAGAACGTGATGGCCGCCACCTACGGTCACACCAAGGCGACGCCGTTTGAGTCGATTCTGCGCCTGCCACGCGCGCGCCGTGAGGAGCGTGAGGCCAGCGAGCTGGCCGAGGAGGTGCTGTCGTTCTTCGGCGAGCGCCTGGCCGGCTACCGCTGGGATCAGCCCGCTTACAGCCTGTCCTACGCCAACCGCCGCCGACTGGAGATCGCCCGGGCGCTGGCCACCCGCCCGCGGCTGCTGCTGCTCGACGAGCCCGCCGCCGGAATGAACCCCTCAGAGACCCACGAGATTACCGAGCTGATCGGTGAGCTGCGCGACAGGCGCGGTGTGGCGATCCTGGTGATCGAGCACGACATGCACGTGGTGGCCGGCTGCTCGGATCGCGTCGTGGCGCTCGATCACGGGATCAAGATCGCCGATGGCAGCTTTGATGAGGTGGCCAACCACCCGTCGGTGGTGGAGGCCTATCTGGGGCGGGACCCCGAGGCGCTGGCGGAGAGCGGTTGATGGGGCGCTCGAGGATGCCGTGCGTGAGGTCCGGGTGCGTGACGGTGGGGTGCGCGTGAAGGGGGGGAGAGGCGCGTGACGCCCGGGAGCGACCAGCGGATCCTGCTCAGCCTGGAGGACGTCACCACCTACTACGCGCAGATGCGGATCCTGGAGCGGATCTCGCTGCAGGTCGGCGTGGGAGAGCTTGTCTGCCTGCTGGGCGGCAACGCCTCGGGCAAGTCGACCACGCTGAAGACGATCCTGGGGATCGTGCGCCCGCGCAGCGGCCGGATCATGTTCGACGGCGAGGACGTGACGGGCCGCCGGGTGCCCGAGCGGATCGCGCGGGGGATGGCGATCGTGCCGGAGAACCGGCGCCTGTTCGGGCAGATGACGGTGCGTGAGAACCTGGAGTTGGGGGCGGTGCTGCAGGACGGCTCCACGCTCGACGAGGACCTGCAGCACGTGCACACGCTGTTTCCGCGCTTGGATGAGCGCCGCGACCAGCTCGCCGGCACGCTGTCCGGCGGCGAGCAGCAGATGGTGGCGATGGGGCGCGCGCTGATGTCGCGCCCGCGGCTGCTGTTGATGGACGAGCCTTCGATGGGCCTCTCGCCCGCGCTCGTGCAGCAGAACTTCCGGATCATCAAGGAGGTCCACGAGTCGGGCGTCGCGGTGCTGATGGTGGAGCAGAACGCTACGATGGCGCTGTCGATCGCCGACCGCGGCTACGTGCTCTCCACCGGTGAGATCGTGCTCTCCGGCCCCGCGTCGGAGCTGCTGCAGAGCGAGGATCTCAAGCGCGCCTACCTGGGGCGCTGAGCCCGCGCGAAAATTCTGTGGGCGCCGGGAAGGATTCCCGGCCCGCCGGCGTCCTCGCAGAGTGAGCCGCAAATTCGCCGCGGCGAAATCACCACAGAGGAGAGGGGCAGTCATGCAGATCCTCACCAGGGGCCGACTCACGGCACTCGCCGTGGCCAGCGTCGTGTTGGCCGGCACGGCCGGCGCGTCGGTAGCCCAGGCCCAGCCGTTCATAAATCGATTTCCGACCATCAGCACGATTGCGTCCGCCGTCCCCGCCAGCGGGCCGGCGCAGGGAGACCAGAACCCGTACGGAGTGGCCGTGGTGCGGCGGAGCACTGGTGATCTGGTGCGCGGAGACGTCCTGGTCAGCAACTTCAACAACGGACTGAATCAGCAGGGAACCGGATCGAGCATCGTCGAGATCTCACCGCAGGGAAGCCAGCACGTGTTCGCCGTCGTACCGGCGCCGGCGGGGTCACCGGCAGTTGGGCTGACGACCGCGCTGGCCGTCCTCCAGCATGGCTTCGTGGTGGTCGGTAGCCTGCCCGCCCCAAACGGAAACTTGGCCGCGGGCGGCGCCGGTGCACTGACGATCCTCAATTCAAGCGGCCACGTGGTCAGCACGATCGCCGGCGGCGACATCAACGGCCCCTGGGACATGACCGCGGTCCGTCTCGGAAGGCATATCGCGGTCTTGTTCGTCACCAACGTGCTCAACGGCACCTTGGCCGCCAACGGCGCGGTTGTCCACGACGGCAAGGTGGTCCGGATCGTGTTGCGGATCGGCCGGCATTCGAACCCACGGGTGATCTCCAACACCGTGATCGGGACCGGATTTGCCGAGCACACCGACCCCAACGCGCTGGTCGTCGGTCCGACCGGAGTGGGCCTGGGAGACAGCGGGACGCTGTACGTCGCTGACTCCAACGGCAACCGGATCGCCGCGATCCCTGAGGCGCTCACACGCACGAGCGCTCTGGGCGGCGGCGGGATCACGCTCACCTCGGGTGGTCCGTTCAACGATCCGCTCGGACTGACGGTGGTCCCGGGTGGCGACATCGTCAGCGCCAACGGCGCTGACGGCCGGGTCGTCGAGACGACTCCCGGCGGACAGGTGGTCGCGACCCGTACGCTGGTTGATCCCGGAGCCGGAGACCTGTTCGGTCTCGCCGTGGCGCCGGGGGGAGAAGGGATGTACTTCACCAACGACGCCGGCAGCGGGCCGTCGGCCAACTCGCTGATGCTCCTGCACTAGAACCCTGAACACCGGAGCGTCGTGGGCCCACGTGGCCCACGACGCTCCGGCCGCTGGAGCGGCTCTAGGCCTGCAATCCGCCACCGTCAATCACGATCGCCTGGCCGTTGATCGACGCCGAGGCGGGGGAGGCGAGGAACATCACGGTGTCGGCGACCTCGTCGGGCTCCAGCAGCCGGCCCAGCGGGGAGCTCGCGGCCAGCGCGCGCTCGCTTTCCTGGGGTGAGCGGCCGGTGAGCTCGACGATCCGCTCGATCGAGCGGGCGGTCAGCTCGGTGCGCACAAAGGTCGGGCAGACGGCGTTGACTCGCACACCGGTTCCCGCCAGCTCGCTGGCCACCGCGCGCGTCAGCCCCACGGCAGCGTGCTTGGAGGCCGTGTAGGCGCTCGTGTACGGGGCTCCGATCCGGCCCGCGGTCGAGGCGACGGTGACGATCGCGCCGTGGCCCCGCTCGCGCATGCCGGTAACCACCGCGCGCATGCACAGAAACGGGCCTGTGACATTGACGTCGAAGTGGCGCCCCCAGGACTCAAGCGAGGTCTTGGTCAGAGGGGCGGTCTCGGCGATGCCGGCGTTGTTCACCAGCACGTCGACTTCGCCCAGCGCGGCGAACGTCTCGATCACCGCACGCTCGTCGCCCACGTCGCAGGCGAACGTCCTGACCCCGAGCTGGGCCCGCAGCGCATCGAGTGCCGGCTGGTCACGCCCGAGCGCGACCACGTTCTCGCCGGCCGCGGCGAAGCGCTCCACGACCGCGCGCCCGATGCCCTTCGCGCCCCCGGTGACGACCACGGTGCGGCTCATGGGCTCGGGTCAGCACGGCGGGCCTCGGCCGCGCGAAACAGCGCCCGGGCGATGATCTCGCGCTGGATCTCCGATGCGCCCTCGTAGATTCGCGGGGCCCGGACATCGCGATACAGATGCTCGAGCTCGTGGCCCTGCTCCAGCGCGCGGGCGCCGTGGAACTGGACCGCGGCGTCCACCGCCTCCTGAGCGGTTTCGGTCGCCAGCAGCTTGGCCATCGCCGCCAGGCGGGGGTCAGGGGTGCCGGCGTCGTGGGCGGCGGCCGCCTGGTGGACGAGCAGTCGCGCGGCCTCGACCCGGGTGCTGATGTCGGCCAGGCGGTGCGAGACGGCCTGATGCTCGGACAGCGGCTTGCCGAACGAACGGCGCGCCAGCGCGTGATCGGCGGCCAGGTCCAGCGCCGCGCGGGCCATCCCGACCCCGAACGCTCCGACGCTGGGCCGGAACAGGTCCAGGGTGCGCATCGCGACCGCAAAGCCACGGCCGGGCTCACCCAGCAGTTGGCCGCGATCGACGAGCACGCCGTCGAAGTGCAGCGAGCCGATCGCGTGGGGGGCCAGCAGCGTCAGGGACTCGCCGCTCAGACCCTCGCTGTTGCCCGGGACCGCGAACGCGCTCACCCCGCGCGCGCCGCGCGCCTCGCCGGTGCGCGCGAACACCGTGTAGATGTCGGCGTCGGGCGCGTTGGAGATCCACAGCTTCTCACCGCGCAGCCGCCAGCCGTCGCCGTCGGGCTCGGCGCGCAGCGAAAGCGCCGCCGCATCCGAGCCGGCGTCGGGCTCGGTCAACGCAAACGCGGCCACGGCGCTGCCGTCGGCTACGCGGGGGATCCAGTGCGCGCGTAGATCCTCAGGGCCGTTCTGCAGGATCGGGTAGGCACCCAGTCCCTGGAGGGCGAACGCGGTCTCGGCCTCGGTGCACTCACGGGCCAGCGCCTCGCGGATCAGGCACAGGTCGATCGCCAAGGCTGTGGGGCCGCTGGGGTCGTCCGGGCCGGCCGCGTCGCCCGGAGCGCTCGCGCCGCCGAACAGCCGAGCCAGCAGGCCGCGCTCGGCCAGCGCGGCGATCAGTGGCCGGTTCACCCGGCCCTGCTGGCCACGCCGCGCAATCTGCCTTAACTCCTCTCGCGCCACGCCCCGGGTATGGCAGTACAGGCCTCGCTGAGCCTCGGTCAGGTGCAGGTCCAGGGCGGTCATCGAGCCGTAGGCTATCCGCCGGCCGAGAATCGAAGGATGGCCGCTTGGGTCATTCGGGACGCGACAGTACAGCGACTCCCATCAGCTCGACCGTGGCCCCGGGGTCAAACAGCTCGCGGACGCCGAACAGGCCGATCGCCGGATAGCGGCGGCCGAAGTGCTTTCGCCATACGGGTCCGAGCTCCAGCAGTGCGTCGCGGTATTCGCCCACGTCGGTCACGAACACCTGCAGCGAGACGAGATCGTCCGGCTCGCCGCCGGCGGCGCGCAGAGCCACAACCAGATTGGAGGCGGCCTGGTCGAACTGCGAGACGATGTCCTCACCGACGATCCGGCCGTCGGGTGCCTGGGCGGTCTGCCCCGCCAGGTACACCGTGTCGCCGGCCCGCACCGCGTGTGAGAATCCGGTCGGCGCGGCGAGCTCCGGGGGGTTGAACAGCTCGCTCACCGGCCCTGCCACTCCGGCCGGCGGCTCTCGTTCCAGGCGCGGAAGAACTCGCCGTGGTCGCTGCTCTGCATCATCATCGCCTGGGTGATGGCCTCCAGCTCGATCGCGCCCCCGAGGTCCATGTCGAGCTCGCGGGTCAGCAGCGCCTTGGTGGTCGAGTAGGCAAACGCCGGGCCGTCGGCCAGCCGGCGGGCCAGCGTGTCGGCGCGATCGGGCAGCTGGTCGTCGGGCACGACCTCGGTCGCCAGCCCGATCTCGTACGCGCGCTGGGAGCCCACCTTGTCGCCCAGCGTCAGCAGCTCGGTCGCGCGCCCGAACCCGACCACCCGAGGCAGCAGGTAGGCGGAGCCCATATCGGCCCCGGCCAGTCCCACGCGCGTGAACAGGAACGCGAACGAGGCCGACTCGGCCAGCAGGCGAAAGTCTGAGGCCAGCGCGATCACCGCGCCTGCGCCGGCGGCGATCCCGTTGACCGCCGCGATCACCGGCAGCGGGCACTCGCGCAGCGCCTTGACGACCGAGCCGGTCATTCGGGTGAACTCCAGCAGCTCGGCGGACTCGAGCTCCTGCAGCTCGCCGATGATCTCCTCCACGTCCCCGCCCGAGCAGAAGGTGCGCCCCGCGCCGGTGAGCACCAGCACGCGCGCGTCGCCGCGGTGGGGGAGCTCGGCGAGCAGGTCACGCAGGTCGGCGTAGGCCTCGAAGGTCAGCGCGTTGAGCTTGCCGGGGCGGTTCAGGGTGACCCGCGCCACGCCGTCTGAGACAGCGAAGTCGAAGTGCTTCCACTCCTGCGTCAGAGGCACGCTGGCGCGGAACGGGCTCATCGCGGTCGACAATACTCGACACCGCACTCCGGAGCAATGTTAGGTATCGCCGCGGCGTTGGATATGATCTCGCCCGAAGCTTTGGCCCTCGACAGCCCGTACTGGAACCCCAAGACCGAGACGCTCGACCGTGAGCGCCTCCACGCGCTTCAACTGGCCAAGCTGCGGCGCCAGTGCGAGTGGGCGGCCGCGCGCAGCCCCTGGTACCGGCGCCTGTTCGCCGACGAAGGGTTCGATCCCGCGCGGCTGCATTCGGCTGACGACCTGCGCCGGCTGAAGCCGCTGACCCGCGACGAGTGGATGAACTCGCAGTTCGAGCACCCGCCCTACGGGGAGATCCCGACGATCGGCGGCGCCGGCGCGATCCGCGTGCACACCACGTCGGGCACCACCGGGCGTGGCCCGCTGCGCGCGCTGGATTCGCGTAAGGACTGGGCCTGGATCGCCGAAATGTGGGCCTACGCGATCTGGGGCTGCGGGGTGCGCCCGGCCGATACCGCCTACATCGCGTTCGGCTACGGATCCTTCATCGGCTTCTGGGGCCTGCACTACGCGATGGAGAAGGTGGGGGTGCTCAACGTCCCCGGCGGCGCCCAGACCACCGAGGCGCGTGTGCGCCAGATAATCGACTTCGACGTCAACGTCGTCGCCTCGACGCCGACCTACGCGCTGCGTCTGGCCCAGGAGGCCGAGGCGCTGGGGATCGATCTGCGCGGCTCCAGCGTCTCGCGGGTGATCCTGTCGGGCGAGCCGGCGGGCTCGATCCCGCAGACCAAGGCGCTGATAGAGGAGCAGTGGGGAGCCAAGGCGTTCGACACCGCCGGTATGACTGAGATCGGGACGATCATGGTGTTTGAATGCGAGGCCCAGCCCGGCGGCACGCACATCATCGAGGACCACGTGCTGGAGGAGGTCATCAACCCCGACACGCTGGAGCCGGTCCCCCACGGCGAGGCCGGCGAGCGGGTCGTGACCTCGTTCGGGCGCGGCTCGATCCCGCTGATCCGCTACCGCACCGGCGATCTGGTGTGCCGCGTGCCGGCCTCGATCTGCTCGTGCGGCCGCGGCTTCGACATCTACGAGGGCGGGATCCTGGGCCGCGTGGACGACATGAAGATCATTCGCGGGACCAACGTCTACCCCCGGGCGATCGAGGCGGTCGTGCGCGAGTTCTCCGAGGTCGACGAGTTCCAGACCGTGATCACGCGGGAGGGCGTCCGGGATGAGATCACCCTGCGCGTGGAGATGAAGACCGAATGGCGTGAGGACGGCTGGGCTGACATCTCCCAGACGCTGCACCGGCGCCTGGCGCTCGCCCACGAGGGGTTGAACTTCCGCATCGAGCGCGCCGGCGCCGGCGAGCTGCCGCGCTTTGAGCTCAAGGCCAAGCGCACCGTCGACCAGCGCGACGCGCCGATTGGAGCGGTATGACCGTCGATCTGCTCGGCAACGAGCTGACCGGCTCTGAGGAGCGGCTGCTGGCCGTCTATCAGGAGCTCAAGGCACTGTGCGAGCAGGACCTGGACCCGATCGCGCACGCCAACGTGCGCGCCGCGCTGGCACTGATGCACCAGGTGGTCAACGGGCTCGCGCTCGAATACGAGCACCTCACCGATCTCGGCGTGTGAGATGCGGATCGCGGTAATCGGCGGCGGCCCCGGCGGGCTGTACTTTGCGATCCTGATGCGCAAGGTGGCGCCGGACTGCTCGGTGACCGTGTTCGAGCGAAACCGGGCCACCGACGCGTTCGGGTTCGGGGTCGTGTTCTCCGACGAGACGCTGAGCGTGTTCGAGCACGCCGACCGGGAGAGCTACGACGCGATCACCGAGCGCTTCACGCGCTGGACCGACATCGACATCCACCACCGCGGCGTCCGCACCCGCTCGGGCGGGCACGGCTTCTCCGCGCTGGGGCGCCGTGAGCTGCTGGCGATCCTGCAGCAGCGCGCTGTCTCGCTCGGCGTCGAGCTGCGCTTCGAGACCGAGGCGCCGCCCGTGGAGGAGCTCGGCTGGGCCGACCTGATCGTGGCCGCCGACGGGGCGTCGAGCGCGGTGCGCACCGCCCGCCGGGAGGAGTTTGCGCCCTCGCTAGAGCACCGCCACTGCCGCTACATGTGGCTGGGCACCGACCTCGTGTTCGACGCGTTCAAGTTCTACATCGCCGAATCCGAGCACGGTGTCATCCAGGCTCACGCCTACCCCTACAACGACCGCATGAGCACGTTCATCGTCGAGATGCACGAGGATGTCTGGCGCCGGTCCGGGCTTGACTGCATGACGCCGGGGCCGCTGGCGCCCGGAGTCAGCGACGAGCGCAGTGTGCAGTTCTGCGCCGACCTGTTCGCCGATGCGCTGGAGGGCCATGCGCTGCTGGCCAACAACTCCAAGTGGATCGACTTCGTCACGGTGCGCAACCAGCACTGGTGCTCCGACAACATCGTGCTGCTCGGCGACGCCGCCCACACCGCGCACTTCTCGATCGGCTCGGGGACCAAGCTGGCGATGGAGGACGCGGCCGCGCTGGCCTGGGCGTTCCGGTCCTCCGGCGGCGACGACGTAGCCGGCGCGCTGGCTGCCTACGAGCAGGAGCGCCGGCCGGTCGTGCAGAGCACCCAGCGCGCGGCGCAGGCCTCGCTGGAGTGGTTTGAGGGGCTCGGGCGCTACGTCGAACAGGGCCGGCTGCAGTTCGCCTTTAACCTGCTGACGCGCAGCCGCCGGGTGACCTACGACAACCTGCGCCTACGCGATCCCCAGTTCGTCGCCGAGGTCGACGAGGTGTTCGCGGCGCAGGCGGGCGCCTCGCCGCGCCCGCCGATGTTCATGCCACTGAAGCTGCGCTCGCTGGAGTTGGCAAACCGGGTCGCCGTCTCCCCGATGGACATGTACTCGGCCGTCGACGGCACCCCCGGCGACTTCCATCTCGTGCACCTGGGTGCGCGCTCGCTCGGCGGCGCTGCGCTGGTCTACAGCGAGATGATCTGCGTGTCGGACGTCGGGCGGATCACGCCGGGATGCGCGGGCATGTACCGCTCCGAGCACGTCGAGTCCTGGCGGCGGATCGTGGACTTCGCCCATCGGTATGGCGACTGCGCGTTCGCGGCCCAGCTCGGGCATTCAGGCCGCAAGGGCTCGACCAAGCTGATGTGGGACGGGATCGATCAGCCGCTGGAGGAGGGCAACTGGGAGGTGATGGCCCCGTCGGCGATCCCTTACGCGCCGGCAAATCAGGTTCCGCGCGAGATGACTCGCGCCGACATGGACCTCGTTCTGTCGCAGTTCGTCTGGGCCACGCAGGGAGCGCTGGCCGCCGGCTTTGATCTGCTGGAGATCCACTGCGCGCACGGCTATCTGCTGTCGAGCTTTCTGTCGCCGCTTTGCAATCTGCGCTCGGATGCTTATGGGGGCTCGCTCCAGGCGCGCGCCCGCTTCCCGCTGGAGGTGTTCGACGCCTGCCGGGAGGTGTGGCCGGCCGAGAAGCCGATGAGCGTGCGGATCTCCGCCACCGACTGGGTGGAGGGTGGCTTTGACCCCGACCAGGCCGTGGCGTTTGCGCGGCTGCTGCGCGAGCACGGCTGCGACATCGTCGACGTGTCCTCCGGGCAGGTCTCGCCGCTGGAGCGTCCCGCCTACGGGCGCAGCTTCCAGACCCCGTTCGCCGACCGGATCCGCAACGAGGTGGGGCTGCCGACGATCGCCGTCGGGGCGATCGCCAGCTACGACGACGTCAA